>OKWY01000004.1_pt1 | contig 274258 bp, 232 predicted proteins | sample 1607041 | NCBI WGS metagenome assembly OKWY01 (sample SAMN07501038, study PRJEB24779) | human gut metagenome | isolation source: stool | host: human infant | place: USA: Pittsburgh, PA | reverse complement strand
CGTGGGTACCCCGCCCCGGCCTCGTCAATGTCGACGGGCGGACTGTGCGCGACAACGCGCCGTGACCGGCGGAACAAGCCGCCTGCCGCGCCTGGCCCGGTAAAATAGCGAAGACACTGCGAGCAGCGGAGGAAACATGGCAGGCGAATCGTTCTTCGGGCAAGACCCCACCCACGACGAACAGGGCGGCATCCCGGCCGACCTGATCCCGTACCTGGAAGCGGCCGACGAGGTCGAGGACACCGAGGCGGGGGAGGGCGTCGACCCCGAGGCTGAGGAGAGCGAACGCGAGGCCGCGCTGCGCGCCCTCGTCGAGAACTCGCTGCTGCTGGGCCCCGATCCCTCCATCCTCGCGGAGATCGAGGGCGAGGTGGACGAGGACTTCGCCGACGACGCCGCCGAGGCACGCGATGAGCGTGCCACCCACGAGGCTGCGCTGGCGAAGGCGCAGGACGACGTCGCCCTGGACGCGCGCGTGCAGGAGATCTACCAGTCCATCGTCGCGCGCGCACCCGAGCACGACATCGACCCCACGCTCGACCGTGTGAAGCTCGCCCTGGACATCCTGGGCGACCCGCAGAACTCCTACCCGTCGATCCACATCACGGGTACGAACGGCAAGACCTCGACGTCGCGCATGATCGACTCGCTCCTCACCGCCTTCGGCATGAAGACGGGCCGCTTCACGAGCCCGCACCTGCTCGATGTGCGCGAACGCATCTCGCTGGAAGGCCACCCGATCACGCGTGAGGGCTTCGTGCGCGCCTGGGAGGATATTGCGCCGTACGTTGGCATGGTCGACGAGCGCAGCCAGGAAGAGGGGGGCCCGCGCCTGTCCTTCTTCGAGGTCTTCACGATCATGGCGTACGCGGCCTTCGCCGACTACCCGGTCGATGCTGCCGTCGTCGAGGTCGGCATGGGCGGGCGCTGGGACGCCACGAACGTCATCGACTCCGGCGTCTCGGTCATCACGCCGATCGCCCTGGATCACACGAAGTGGCTGGGCTCCACGATCGAAGAGATCGCGCGCGAAAAGGCCGGCATCATCAAGCCCGGCCAGGTTGTCGTCATCATGGCTCAGGAGGAGGAAGTCCTCGACATCCTCCTCGAGCAGGCGCGCTCCGTCGACGCGATCGCGCGTGTCGAGGGCCGCGACTTCGAGGTCGTGGATCGCCAGATGGGAGTCGGCGGCCAGATGGTCACGATCCGCACGCCCTCCGCAGTCTACGAGGACGTGTTCGTGCCGCTGTTCGGCCAGTACCAGGCGCACAACGCGGCGGCGGCGCTCGTGGCCGTCGAGGCCTTCATGGGGGGCCGCGGCCTGGACGGTCGCATCGTCGAGCAGGGCCTCATGAACGCCTCCAGCCCGGGACGCATGCAGGTTGTGCGTCATTCGCCCACGATCATCGTGGACGCCGCGCACAACCCCGCTGGCGCGGCCACCCTGCGCGAGGCCGTGGAGTCCTCCTTTGGGTTCGCGCGCATCGCAGGCGTGTACGCGGCGATGGGGGATAAGGACGTCGAAGGCGTCCTGTCCGAGGTCGAACCTTTCATCGATCACCTCGTTGTCACGCAGATGCCGGGCGAGCGCGCGGCCGACATCGCGCGTCTGGCCGAGATCGCCGAGGAGGTCTTCGGTCCCGACCGGGTAGACGTGCGCGAGTCGCTGGCCGACGCGGTCGATCGTGCAGCCGAGATTGCCGAGGCCGGGGCCGAGCCCGCGGATCGTAGCGGAGTTCTCGTGTTTGGCTCGGTCATGCTGGCCGGGGAAATGCTGGCCCTTGCCGGCCACAGCCCACGCTAGGATGGAATCCGACCTGGGCGGCCGTATCGTGGCGGCCGCCACGGTTGGGAATTCGTGCTCAAAGGTGGCACGATTGACCATGCGTACAAGTACAGATGAGCAATGTGCAAGGAGGCATCATGAAGAAGCTCGTCAATGACGTCCACGCCGTCGTCCGCGAAACCCTCGAAGGTTTCGCCCTGGCCCACCCCGACCTCGTCGATGTCCATTACTCGCCGGATTTCGTGACCCGTCACGCCCCTAAGGCCGAGGGCAAGGTCGGCCTCGTCTCCGGTGGCGGATCCGGACACGAGCCCCTGCACGCGGGCTTCGTCGGCGGAGGCATGCTAGATGCGGCCGTGCCCGGCGCGGTCTTTACCTCGCCCACCCCCGACCCGATCCTGGAGGCCACGAAGGCCGCCGACCACGGCGCGGGCGTCCTGCACATCGTCAAGAACTACACGGGCGATGTCCTCAACTTCGAGACCGCGGCCGAGCTGGCCGACATGGAGGACATCACCGTCGCCACGGTCGTCGTCAACGACGACGTCGCCGTCGAGGACTCCCTGTACACGGCGGGGCGCCGTGGCGTCGCCGGAACGATCTTCGTCGAGAAGATCGCGGGCGCGGCCGCCGAGCGCGGCGACTCCCTCGAGGAAGTCACCCGCATCGCCACCAAGGTCAACGACCAGACCCGTTCGATGGGCCTGGCCCTGGGCCCCTGCACCGTGCCCCATGCCGGCAAGCCCTCCTTCGACCTGGGTGAGGACGAGATCGAGCTGGGCATCGGCATCCACGGCGAGCCCGGATACCGCCGCGGCTCCATGGAGACGGCCGACAGCCTCGTCGCCGAGCTCTACGAGCGCGTGCGCGAAGACCTGGGCCTGATCGAAGGCGAGCGCGTCGTTGCCCTCGTCAACGGCATGGGCGGCACCCCCATCTCCGAGCTCTACATCTGCTTCCGCGCCCTGGCCGCCCTGCTGAAGAAGGACGGCATCGAGATCGCCCGCCAGATGGTCGGCAACTACGTGACCAGCCTGGAGATGCCCGGCGTCTCCGTGACCCTCATGCGCGCCGACGACGAGCTCCTCGAGCTCTTCGACGCCCCCGTGAACACGGTCGCCTGGAAGTAAGAAACGAAGCAGGACAAGGAGAAGCACGATGAGCCTAGATGCAGCGTGGGCACGCCGGTGGATCGAGCTGGCGGCGGCGGACATCGCTGAGCAGCGCGACTACCTGGTGGACCTGGACCGAGCCATCGGGGATGGCGACCACGGCGAAAACATGGACCGCGGATTCAAGGCCGCCGTCGAGGCCCTGGGCCAGGCCCAGCCGGCCAGCGTCGCCGAGGTCCTCAAGACCGTCGCCAAGACCCTCATGTCCACGGTCGGCGGTGCCGCCGGACCCCTGTACGGGACCGCGTTCCTGCGCGCATCGAAGGCCGCCGGTGACGGTGAGCTCGACGGTGTGGGCGTTGCCGCGGTGATCGCGGGCGCGCTCGACGGAATCCAGGCCCGAGGCAAGGCCACCACGGGCGAAAAGACCATGGTGGACGCGTGGACCCCAGCCCTGGAGGCCGCCCGCGCGGCCGCCGAGTCCGGTAGCGATCCTGCCGCCGTCCTCGAGGCCGCCGCCACCGCCGCAGAGTCCGGCGCCGCCGCGACGGAACCCATGCGGGCCACGAAGGGACGCGCCTCCTACCTGGGCGAGCGCTCCATCGGGCACCTCGACCCGGGCGCCGTGTCCACCTCCCTCATCCTGCGCGCCGCCGCGCGCGCAGCTGGCGAGGCCGGCGCGGCATGAGCGTGCGCGTCTCCTTCGTCATCGTCTCCCACTCGGCCTCCCTGGCCAACGGAGTCTGTGAGCTGGCCGCCCAGATGGCCCCCGACGTGGACTTCGAGGCCGCCGGGGGCACGGACGACGGCCGCATCGGCACCTCCTACGACCTCGTCGAGACGGCCCTCGAGGCCGCCCTTGCCGCCGTAGACGGTGAAGGAAGCGGCGTCATCGTCCTGACCGACCTCGGCTCGGCCACGATGACCGTCGAATCCGTCATCGACATGAGCGACGAGCCCGAGCGCGTGCGTTTCGTCGACACCTGCCTCGTCGAAGGGGCCGTCGCGTCCTCCGTGCGGGCTCAGCTCGGCGAAGACCTCGACCAGGTCGCCGACGTTGCAGCCGCCCTCGCCCCGCGCGTGGACAACGTGCCCGCCCAGGAGGCGCCCAGCCCCGCCACCGGCGCCGCCGGGGGAGCGGGAGGGGCCCAGGCCTCGTCGACGTGGGCGCAGGGGGACGCGGTCGTCGCTGACCCCGTCGGCCTGCACGCACGCCCCGCGGCCGCCTTCGTTCGCCTGGCGGGCACCTTCGACGCCGAGGTCACCGTCAACGGGGCCGACGGTGGCTCGGTCCTGGAGCTCATGGCCCTGGGCATTACCCAAGGCCAGAGCGTCCACATCGAGGCCAATGGGGCCGACGCCACAGCGGCGGTCGCGACGCTGACAGATATGCTTGAAAGCGCAACACCGCAACCCTCATCATCAAAGGAGACAATGTGAGCGCTAAGAGTGTTCTGCTGGAGCCTCAGCACCTTCTCGACCCCACCCTGGAGCACACCCTCATCGTCGTGAAGCCCGACGGCTACGCCCGCGGCCTGACCGGCGAGATCCTGCGCCGCATTGAGGCGAAGGGCTACACGATCAAGGGCCTCAAGCTCATGATCGCCTCCCGCGAGCTGCTCGCCGAGCACTACGCCGACCACAAGGACAAGCCCTTCTTCGAGGGCCTCCTGGAGTTCATGAGCTCCGGCCCGGTCGTTGCCATCATCGTCGAAGGCCAGCGCGTCGTTGAGGGCATGCGCGTCCTCATGGGCTCGACCGATCCGACGACGGCCCCCGCGGGAACGATCCGCGGCGACCTGGGTCGCGCGTGGAATAGCCCCCACATGGAGAACCTGATCCACGGCTCGGACTCTGTGGATAACGCAACGCGCGAAATCTCCCTGTGGTTCCCGGAGATTTACTGAGTCACGGCTAACCTGCAAGGGTGTACCTCAAGAACCTGACGCTGCGGGGCTTTAAGTCCTTCGCCAGTGCGACTACGCTCGCCCTCCAACCGGGCATCACGTGCGTCGTCGGCCCCAACGGGTCGGGTAAATCCAACGTCGTCGACGCTCTCGCCTGGGTCATGGGCGAGCAGGGTGCCCGCGCGCTGCGCGGCGGGCAAATGGCGGACGTGATCTTCGCGGGGACATCTGGGCGCGCGGCGTTGGGGCGCGCCCAGGTGGACCTGACGATCGACAACACCGACGGGCTGCTCGACATCGAGTATTCCGAGGTGACGATCAGTCGCACCCTGTTCCGCGGAGGCGGTTCCGAATACTCCATTAACGGCACTCCGGCGAGGCTGCTGGACGTGCAGGAGCTCCTCTCCGACACGGGCATGGGCCGTCAGATGCACGTCATCGTCGGCCAGGGGCAGCTCGACGCGATCCTGTCCTCCACGCCCGAGGAGCGTCGCGGCTTCATCGAAGAGGCCGCTGGGGTCCTCAAGCACCGTCGGCGCAAGGAGCGCGCGCTCAAGAAGCTGGCCGACATGGACGCGAACCTCGTGCGCGTCCTGGACTTGACGAACGAGATTCATCGCCAGCTGGGGCCCCTGGCCCGCCAGGCGCGGGTTGCTCGTCGCGCGTCCCTCATTCAGGCGCGCGTGCGCGACGCGAAGGCCCGCCTGCTCGCCGACGACCTGTCCTCTGCGCTTTCTAAGCTGTCCGTTCTCGAGGCATCGGATGAGTCCGCCGCTGAGCGCCGGGCCTCGCTCGAGGAGCAGATAAGCGCCGCGCGCGCCGAGCTTTCACGCCTGGAGGACGCTGAGCGCGCGTCCTCGCCGGCGCTCGATCAGGCTTCCTCCGACTGGCAGTCGCTCACCACGATCACCGAGCGCCTGCGCGGCACGCTGATGGCCGCGACACAGAAGGTCTCCCTGCGCGCGACCCCCGAGCTGCCCCCGGGCGGCGAGGACCCCGACGTGCTCGACGAGCGCGCCCGCGTGGCAGGTGCCGAGGACGCTGCACTGGTCGCTCAAGTCGAAGAGGCGCGCAGTGCCCTGACGTCCGCGACCCGTGCTCGTGAGGCCGCCGAGGATGCCGACGATTCCGCCTCCCGCGAGCTGGCCCGCGTCAACCGCGTCATCGCCGACCACCGCGAGAAGGTCGCGCGCCTGACGGGAGACGCGTCCACCGCCGCGTCTCGCCTGGAGGCAGCGATCGCCGAGGCCGACCGTGCCTGGGGTGCATACCGCGCGGCTCAGGAGCGCGCCGAGGCAGCTGAGAAGGCAGTTCCCGCGTCGTCTGTGGGCTCAGGGGACGCTTCTGGCGCTGAGGGAGCCTCGTCCGAGGAAGAAGCCAGCGGGGGAGCGGCCTGCGCACACACCGAGGCCTCCGCCCGCCGCGACGCCGCGCGCGCCCGCGTGGACGAGCTGCTCGGCATCGAACGCGAGGCCCGCGCCGACCGCGCGCGCTGGGAGGCCCGCCGCGACGCGCTTGAGCAGCTGCTCGCCCCCGAGGACGGCACCGCCGAGCTGCTCGGACGCCCCGGCGTGCTCGGCCAGGTCGCGCCCCTCCTGCACGTCACACCCGGTTTTGAGGACGCCGTCGCCGCCGCGCTGGCTCCCTTCGCCGACGCGGTCGTCGTCGACTCCCTGGCTCGAGGCCTGGGCGAGCTGGACGCCGCCCGCGCGGCCGGGCGCTCGCTGCGGCTCGTTGTTGCGTCGGGTGCTTCTCCTGGTCTTTTTCGCGGTTCCGCTGAGGGGAACGGTGCCACCCGCGCCGACCTGCCCGAGGGCGCGACGTGGCTCGCCGGCGTCGTCACCTGCGAGGGAGCCGCCGCGCCCCTCGCGTCCCTGCTGGACGGGGTTGTTGCCTGCTCGCTCGAGACCGCCGCTGATGTGCTGGACGTGCCCGGCGTACGCGCCGTCGTCACGTCGCGCGGCGATGTGCTGCGCTCCTGGTCGGTGGAGGGTGGCCGCCAGGCCTCCTCTGTGCTCTCCGTGCGTGCAGACTACGAGGAGGCGTGCGCGCAGGCCGAGGCCGCCCAGGCTCGCATGGCCGAGGTGTCCGAGCAGGTCAGCGAGGCGAACGGCCACCTGGACCGCTGCATTCGCGAGGCGAATGACGCCCTGAAGGCCCTGCGTGAGGAAGACGCACAGCGCGCCAAGGAAGCCCAGGAGCTGGCCCGCGCCCAGTCGGCCGCCCAGGCCGCCCGCGCCGAGGCCGAGCGCGCCCATGATGTGGCACGCCGCGCCGACGAGCAGGTCGCCTGGGCGCGCGAGCAGGACGTTGCCGCCCGCGCCCGCCTCGACGGTGCCGACACCGTCGGCCCGCCCGAATCCCTCGAAGACGCGCAGGCGCGCGCCGACGCTGCCTCCCGTGCCGCGCGCGACGCCCGCGAGGCCGAAAACGAGGCGCGCCTGGCACTGCGCGCCTTGGAAGAACAATCGCGGCGCGCCGCCTCACGCGCCCGCTCCCTGCGCCAGGCGGCCGCCGCAGAGCGCGAGGAGCGCGCCCGCTACGCCCGGCGCGAGGCCGCACGCAAGACGGAGCTGGCCACGGCCTCGGACGTGGAGGCAGCCGCCCGCGTCGCCCTCGAGGCCGCCGAGCGAGCCCTGTCCCAGGCCGCCGCCGAGCGCGACCGCCTGAGCGAGCGGCGCTCCCAGGTCTCCCAGGAGGTCTCGGACGCCCGCCGCGCCCTGGACCGGCTGAGCGCGGAGCTGTCGGAGGCCACGGCCTCGGCTCACCAGGGGCAGATCGCGGCCGAGCAGACGCGCCTACGCGTCGAGGACCTGCAGCGTCGCGCCCTCGAGGAGCTGTCCCTCGAACCCGACCAGTTGCTCGCCGAGTTCGGGCCGCAGATGCTGGTGCCGATGCTGCCGCTCGACCCCGATCATGTAGACAAGGCTGCGGCCGCCGAGCCGAGCGTGTACGTGCGCGCCGAGCAGGAGCGAGCGCTCGCCAAGGCGCAGAAGGACTTGGAGAAGCTGGGGCGCGTGAACCCGCTGGCGCTCGAGGAGCACGAGGCGCTGGCCTCGCGGCACAAGTTCCTGGTGGACCAGGTGCAGGATCTCAAGGCGTCGAAGGCGGACCTGCTGCGCATCGTGCAGGACGTGGATCGCCTGGTGGAGGAGGCCTTCGCGTCGGCCTTCGCCGAGACGCGCGAGCAGTTTGAGCACGTGTTCGGCGTGCTGTTCCCGGGCGGGGTGGGCGACCTGGTGCTCACCGACCCGGACGACATGCTCTCGACCGGCATCGAGATCGAAGCTCGGCCCGCGGGCAAGAAGGTCAAGCGCCTGTCCCTGCTGTCGGGCGGCGAGCGTTCCCTGGCCGCGATCGCGTTCCTGGTCGCGATCTTCAAGGCGCGCCCGTCCCCGTTCTACGTCATGGACGAGGTCGAGGCCGCCCTGGACGACATGAACCTGACGCGCCTGCTCGCCATCTTCAAGGAGCTGCAGGAAACCTCGCAGCTGATCGTCATCACCCACCAGAAGCGCACGATGGAGATCGCGGACGCCCTCTACGGCGTGACGATGCGCGACGGCGTCACGACGGTGGTGTCCCAGCGTCTGGCGGACTAGGGGGCAGCGTTCTCGCGCGGATGGAGCCGTTGCATCTGGTCGCAATGGCCGCGCCTTCACAGAAAATGATGACAGAAATATTTGGACCTGAGAGGAGAGGCAATGAGTACGAAACCAGAAGAAACCTACCGCCTTGCTGGAGGAATCACTGTTACCGACGCCGATCTTGAAGCAGATGCGCAGCTCTTCGAAGCGGGCGAATGCGACGGAGCGTGGAAGGTTCTCCCGGGGCGTCCGCAGCTTGTCGGCGAGGAATAAATGCCGGTCGGCACGCGCCTGCCTGAATCTTTAGTCCGCGAGCTTGGCGAGGCGACAGGGGAACTCGGACAAACTCGAAGTGAGCTCGTTCGTCGTGGAGTGAGATTGTTGCCGGGATTGCTGATTGTTGATCTGGATAGGATGCGGCCTTCTGGATAGGTTATGAGCATCTGGATAGGTTAATAAGCTATCCAGAACTGCGTTTCCTATCCAGAACTGCGTTTCCTATCCAAGAGAGTGGGCGTATTCGGCGGAGCGCAGGCTCACTCATGCGCACGTTGACCCGCCGGGTGGAGCAACGGCGGTTCGAGTATGAAAACGCGGGCGGGGACCCCGTCGGTCCCCGCCCGCGCCTTACAGCCGCGCGTCCCGCCGCTGCGGGAGGCTCGCTATCAGTCGTTCATGAAATGACGCTCGTCCAGGATCTGCGCGCCGCCGCCCACCAGCGAGGGCAGGTGCTCATTTGCGTGGTGGCCGCAGAAGTAGAGCTGGCCACCCGAAGGCATCGTCGCACGAACCCAGGCGCGAGCGCCGCAGGCGTCGCAACGATTCGCCGCATTCAGCTGCGGCTCGTCCAGTACGGGGCGTTCAAGAGTCTGTGCGTTCATGCTTCCATCACACACCATCACCCCGCGCCGCGCACCCCTGTTCACCCGGGGCGCAATCGACCGCCCGACCACTGACACAGTGGAACGGGGGAGTGGAAAACCCTCCAACCACAGCCTCGATCCGCCCCGAAAGTGCGCCCACCAGCGCGATCGAGCCCCGGCCTCGTCAATCGTGGAAAGCGTCCCAGAACCCGCGCCACGCGCACCGTTGGCCACAAACGAGCGTTCACCCACATATGATGCACCTCGTGACTCCTACCGACGCATCCGACTACAACGCACGGCACCTCTCGGTCCTCGAGGGGCTCGAGGCCGTGCGCAAGCGCCCCGGCATGTACATCGGCTCCACCGACCACCGGGGCCTCATGCACTGCCTCTGGGAGATCATCGACAACGCGGTCGACGAGGCCCTGGAAGGTCACTGCGACACGATCGACGTGCGCCTGCACCCCGACCACTCCGCCTCCGTCGCCGACAACGGCCGAGGCATCCCTGTCGACATCGTGCCCGGACAGGGCCTGACGGGCGTTGAGGTTGTCTACACCAAGCTCCACGCCGGCGGTAAGTTTGGCGGCGGCTCCTACGCGGCCTCGGGCGGCCTCCACGGCGTCGGCGCCTCCGTCGTGAACGCCCTGTCGGCCCGCCTCGACGTGCAGGTCGATCGCGGCGGCAAGACCCACGAGATGTGCTTCCGCCGCGGCGAACCCGGCGAATTCGACGACTCGAAGCAGCGCACCCCCAACTCGCCCTTCAAGCCTTTCGTGGACGGCTCGACCCTCAAGACCGTCGGCAAGGTCAAGAAAACCCAGACCGGCACGCGCGTGCGCTTCTGGGCGGACTTCCAGATCTTCCCGGCCACCGAGGGATTCTCGTGGGAGAACCTCCTGGCGCGCGCCCGCCAGACCGCGTTCCTCGTGCCTGGCCTGACCATCAACTGCTACGACGAGCGCGGCGAAGATGAGCTTCACGAGAGCTTCCGCTTCGACGGCGGCGTCGTTGACTTCGCGAACTGGCTTGCCTCCGACGGCCCCGTCACCGACACGTGGCACATCACGGGTGAGGGCACCTACAACGAGACCGTGCAGGCCCTGGACTCCGAGACTGGGCACCTGCGTGCGACCGAGGTCGAGCGCACCTGCGAGGTTGACATCGCGCTGCGCTGGGGCATCGGCTACGACACGACCGTCCAGTCCTTCGTCAACATCATCGCCACCCCCAAGGGCGGCACCCACGTCACCGGCTTCGAGCAGGCGGTCCTCAAGACCCTGCGCGCCGCGATCGACAAGAACGCGCGCAAACTGAAGGTCGGTGCGAAGGACGGGCGCCCCGAAAAGGACGACGTCCAGGCCGGCATGACCGCCGTCATCACCGTGCGCTTCCCCGAGCCTCAGTTCGAGGGGCAGACCAAGGAAACGCTGGGTACGCCCCAGATCCGCACCGTCGTCAACCGCGTGGTCTCTGACTGGCTGAAGGCCAAGTTCGCCTCCTCCAAGCGCGACGATAAGCAGCAGACCTCCCTCCTCATGGAGAAGGTTGTCGGCGAGATGAAGGCGCGTGTTTCCGCGCGCATCCACAAGGAGATCTCGCGTAAGAAGAACGCGCTCGAAACCTCCTCGCTGCCCGCCAAGCTCGCGGACTGCCGCCTCGAGGATGTCGAGGAGACCGAGCTCTTCATCGTCGAGGGCGACTCCGCCCTGGGCACGGCCAAGGCCGCGCGCAACTCCCACTACCAGGCCCTGTTCCCGATTCGAGGAAAGATCCTCAACGTGCAGAAGGCCTCGACCGCGGACATGCTGGCCAACGCCGAGTGCGCCAACATCATTCAGGTGATCGGGGCGGGCTCGGGCCGCACCTTCGACCTGTCTCAGGCTCGCTACGGCAAGGTCATCCTCATGACCGACGCCGACGTCGACGGCGCGCACATCCGCACCCTGCTGCTGACCCTGTTCTTCCGCTACATGCGCCCCATGGTCGAGGCCGGCCGCATCTACGCCGCTGTCCCGCCCCTGCACCGCATCGAGGTCGCGGGTAAGGGGCGCAAGAAGCGCGAGTACATCTACACCTACTCCGAGGACGAGCTGCACCGTAAGCTCGCCGCCCTGCGTCGCTCGGGCCGCACGTGGAAGGAACCCATCCAGCGATACAAGGGCCTGGGCGAGATGGATGCCGACCAGCTGGCTGAGACCACGATGGACCGGGCCCACCGTTCGCTGCGCCGCATCACGCTGGCCGACGAGGAGGCCCTGCGCCAGGCCGAGGACGTGTTCGAGCTGCTCATGGGCTCGACGGTGGGTCCGCGCAAGGAGTTCATTGTCGAGGAGTCCGCGGGGCTGGATCGTACGCGCATCGACGCGTAATCACGGGTAAAAACGCCCGCGCGCTGCATAAACGTTCACGTGTGTTGACCAAATGTCAAGCGCCAGTGTGACTAAAGGCCCGAATTGCCGGTAGGATATCTGCCATGACAGGACTTGCGCAGCGACTCACGCCGCCCGGGTCCGTCCCGTACCCGGGCAATCATCTCGGGTTGCGCTGGCGGCCCATGATCGGCCGCGATGCCCCCGCCGTGTACGCGCTCATCTCCCTGATCGAAGACGACGACAACGCCATTCGGCGCACCTCCGTCGACGACATTGCGGACATGATGGAGGGCGAGAACGGGCGCGACTGGGTCGACACGATCGTCGGCCTGGACGCGAAGCGGAACATTTGCGCGGTGGCGTCCGTGCGCGTCCTGCGCGGCATTCACGAGGCCGCGACCGCCGTCGTCAGTGCCTTCATCCACCCGCACTGGCGTGGCCGAGGCGTGGGCCGTGCTCTGCTCTACTGGCAGGACGGACGCGCCCGACAGATGCTCGTCGAAGCTTTCGGCGCCGAGTCCGAGGTGCCCGCGTCGATCTCGAACCTCGTCGACGCGCACATGACCGACCGTCGCCGCCTCTACATCGCGGCCGGCTTCTTCGCTAAGCGCACGTATCAGGTCATGTACCGCGACCTGGCCGGCGGCGAGGTACCCGTGCCCGCGCGTCACGGATACCGCATCCTGCCCTGGAACGAGGTTCCGCAGGAGCAGATCCGCGCCATCCACATGGAAGCCTTCCAGCAGGCGTTCCGTTCGCCGCTGCGCGCCCTGTGGTGGGACGACGCGATGAACCACTTCGACCCGCGCTGGTCGTTCGTGGCCGTGGATGCGCAGGGTGAGGTCGTCGGCTACGCGATCACCGGGCGTCCCGCGCAGCGCTGGGTGGCCACGGGCCGCTCTGAGGCGTACATCTACCTGCTCGGCGTCGCCGAGGCGCACCGCGGACGCTCCATCGCGAGCGCCCTCGTCGGGCACGCCGTCGCAGCGGCATCCGCGTCCGGCGCGTCGCGCATTGGCCTCGACGTTGACATGTCGAGCCCGGACGGAGCGCATAAGATTTACGAACACCTGGGCTTCGTGGATGAAGCCGCTGAGGTTTACTACACGATCGACCAGTAGGGACGGAAGGAGGCGAGCATGAGCATTCCTCTCGCGCAGCGAGCAAATGCCCCCGAGTTCGTCCCCTTCCCGGGCGAACATCATGGGATCGAATGGGAGTCGTTGACGGCTGCCCACCACGATGGCCTGTCCGCCCTTTTCGCCCGCATGGAGGCCCGCGATAACCCGCCGTATCGCACCAGCCCGGACGAGGTCGAGGAGATGCTCTCGGGCGCCTCGCAGTGGCGAGGCCTCGTCGGGATTGCTCGCAAGGGCATCGCTGCGGGTCGCATCGTCGCCTTTGCTCAGGTGGTCCTGCGTTTCCCTGGGCGAGTGGAGTGCGTGTGCGTCGGGGGAGTGGACCCCGACTTTCGGCGTATCGGCCTCGGCAACGCGATTGTCGACTGGCAGGAGGGTACTGCTCGCCAGATGCTGGCCGAGGTTGAGGGGGAGGCTCCCGCTCAGATCACCTGTCACGTCGAGACCGGCCAGGATGACCTCGAGGCGCAGCTGAAGGTGCACGGCTTCCGCTGGACGCGCACCTACTACGAGCTGCGCGCGTCCTTGGAGGGTCTTCCGCCGGTTCCTGACCTGGGCTCGTACATGAGTATCGAGGCCTGGGGTCCCCAGTGGGAGGAACCCGCCCTGCGCGCGGCGAACCGCCTCAACGAGTCCGAGTGGGGTCGGCCCCCGCTCACCCAGGAGCAGTGGATGCAGGGGCGCACGGCCTTCGCTCCTGAATGGTCGTTCGTCGCCGTCGACCGCACGGGCGATCGTCCCCGCGTCGCCGGCTTCCTGTTGGCCTCGCGCTACGAGCAGGATTGGGCGGCTCTGGGCTGGCGCGAGGGGTACATCGACCAGCTGGGCGTCCTGTCTCAGTGGCGCGAGAGTCGTGTCGCGGACGCGCTGATCTTGGCATCGATGTGGGCGCAGAAGCGCGACGGCATGGATCGCGCGGGCACGGGCGTGGGGTCTGCTAACCACACCGGTGCTCTCGCCATCTATGACTACCTCGGCTTCCGCACGGTGGGACAGACCAGGCTCTACGCCATCGAGATCTGACTGTCGTTTCGCATGGTGGATGGTTGCGCGCATCTCCTTGTGTTACCGTCGTTACTTTTTCTTTTCTTGTGGGTGCTTTTCATCCTGTTTTCTATTCAGTTTTCATATAACCACTCCCAAGGTCCTAATCGTCCGACCAATTAAATTCTTAGGCTCACATAGGAGGACCGCGAGCGTCCTCGGCGCCACGCGCGCCCCTCTCCACAGTGCGGAGCCAGCATGACTACGAAGTCGTCAGCACCAACCAAGTCCATTCCGCCTCTGGTCATTCGAAGCGCCATCGTTGCCTCCCTCGGCGGCCTGCTCTTCGGCTTTGACACAGCGGTCATTTCCGGCGCGGAAGAAAAGCTCACCAAGCTCTACGCGCTCTCCTCCATGGGGGAGGGCATGATCGTTGCGATCGCAACCATCGGCACTATCGTCGGTGCTATCGTCGCTGGTAAACTCGCCGACCGCTTTGGCCGTAAACCCATCCTCTTCTGGATCGGCATTCTCTTCGGCGTGGGTGCGCTGGCCACTGCCCTGGCGCCTGTGCCTACCCTGGTGACAGCTGCTGACGGCACGGTTTCGGCCTCGTCCGCCTTCCCGATCACCTTCTTCATGATCTTCCGCTTCCTGGGCGGCGTCGGCGTCGGCCTGTCCTCCGTTGTCGCTCCCATCTACACCGCCGAAATCGCCCCCGCCCGCGTGCGCGGACGCCTGGTCGGCCTGGTCCAGTTCAACATCGTCTTCGGTATCCTCCTGGCCTACGCCTCCAACGCGGTCATCCGCGAAATCGCGCACGAAGACACCGCGTGGCGCTGGATGCTCGGTGTCATGGCGGTGCCCGCCGTGTTCTTCCTGATCTTCCTGGCCACCGTGCCCGAGACGCCGCGTTGGCTGCTCGCCCACGGGCACGAGGAACGCGCCGTGGAGATTTCCGAGCGTCTCACCGCCTCTCAAGCCGAATGCGACGAGCAGATCGGCGAGATGAAGGCGCAGATCGCCGAGGACGCCGCAGGTGGCAAGGTCGCCTTCTTCACACGTCGCTACCGCAAGGTCATCCTCATGGCCTTCTGCATCGCGATGTTCAACCAGCTCTCCGGCATCAACGCGATTCTCTACTACGCGCCCAAGGTCATGAAGCTCGCCGGCGGCGCCGAAGTGCTCGGTGATGCCTTCCCCTACATCGGCTCAGTCATCGTCGGCCTCATGAACCTGATCGCCACCATGGCCGCCCTGACCGTCATCGACAAGCTCGGCCGCCGCCAGCTCATGATTGTCGGATCGATCGGCTACCTGATCTCCCTCGGCTTCCTCGCCGGCATGATGTTCGCCTACGAGGGCGGCGTCTTCCAGGAAGGCAGCGCCGCCCCCGTGTGGCTCATTCTCCTCGGCCTGCTCGGCTTCATCGCCTCCCACGCCTTCGGTCAGGGATCGGTCATCTGGGTCTTCATCTCCGAGATCTTCCCGAACCGCGTGCGCGCGCGTGGCCAGTCCCTGGGATCCCTCACGCACTGGGTGTTCGCCTTCATTACCACCTATGCCTTCCCCGTGCTCACCGATAAACTCGGTGGTGGCTGCGCTTTTGGAATCTTCTTCCTCGCGATGGTCGGTCAGCTATTCTGGGTCCTGAAGGTGATGCCCGAAACCAAGGGCATTCCGCTCGAAGAAATGGAAGAGAAACTGGGGTTGACGAATGACTAGAATCGTGAACATCGGGGAAGCTCTCATCGATGAGATCACCCGCCCACACAGTGAACCCGTCGAGGTTGTCGGGGGATCGATGCTCAACGTCGCAGCCGGCCTCACCCGGCTGGGTCACGAGTCCGAGCTGGCGACCTGGTTCGCCCGCGACGCTCGTGGCGACAAGGTGCGCGCCCATGCCGAGGCCGCCGGTGTCACCCTGACGCCCGGCAGCGACGGCGCCGAGTTCACGACGGTCGCCCACGCGGCCGTCGACGAGAAGGGTCACGCCACCTACGAGTTCGACCTGACGTGGGACGTTCCCGCCGTCGAGGACCCGGACACCGTCGGGCATGTCCACACCGGCTCCTACGTGGTCGTCGTCGAGCCGGGCGCCGACAAGGTGCTGGCCGCCGTTAAGCGCCAGGCCATCCGCGGCACCGTGTCCTACGACCCGAACATCCGTCCCGCCCTGCTGGGAACCCCCGACGAGGCCCGCCCGCACGTCGAGGCGATCGTGGCCCTTGCGGATGTGGTGAAGGCGTCGGACGAGGATCTGAAGTGGCTTTACCCGGGTCGTCCCGTCGAAGATGTCCTGCGCGAGTGGTCCCAGTCCGGTCCCTCCCTGATCCTGTGCACGCGCGGCCCCTGGGGCGTCTACATCAAGACCGCCGCCGAGCGCGACATGCTCGTCGTCGATCCCCTCGACGTCGAGCTGGTGGACACCGTGGGTGCTGGCGACTCTCTCATGGCCGGCCTGATCTCCGGCCTGGTGGATGCGGGTCTGCTGGGCTCGGCCGAGGCGAAGCAGCGCCTGCGCGAGGCCTCGTGGGACCAGATCTTGCCCGCCATCCACCGCGGCATCATCACCTCAGGCATCACGATCCTCTACCAGGGCGCCTACTCGCCCACGCGCGAGGAAGTCAACGAGATCCTGGCAGCAGACAAGACGCTGCGAGGCTGACGGGGAATGCTCCCTAACTGATGGGTGTGGGCCCGGCCAATTGGCCGGGCCCACACCCATATCTGCTGGTCTGCGGTCACCGTGTGGACCTCGGACACGCTTGTCAATGTGAACAAGTGGTCATATGCTTGCAGAGGTCTCATAGTGTTCCATGGAACACACATCTGTCGGTCTTGGTATTTGTGGAGGTGACGCGTGGCTGACGTTGGCTTCGAGTGCGTGATCGGTACGGACAAGGACTTGAGCCCCGCTCCGCGAAAGGATGATGGATGGGACCCGCGCCAATGGTAAAGCCGAGACGAGCACGTCGGCAGAGTAGGCGCGCGTGGGGAGCTTCGACTGCCGCTCTCGTCATCGCCGCTGGTCTCACCGCGCTCCCCACCGCTCCAGCCCAGGCGGACAATACGATCACTGAAGCGGACCAGCCGTACTTCGCGTACTACCACCTGGATCAGGCCAGGGCGAAGGGCTACACGGGTGAAGGCGTAACGATCGCGATGATTGATGGGCCCGTTGAGACGTCGGCAGCGGAACTTGCGGGCGCATCAATTCAAGAACGAGAGATGTGCACGATTGACTCGTCGCTTGCATCGAAAAGCCACGGCACTTCAGTGGCCTCAGTTTTGGTCTCTGGGAGCTATGGCGTTGCGCCAGAAGCCACACTTTTAACGTATCGGACTGGTTCTAAACAAGACGGGGACCAGCCATCATCCGATTGCCTGGATGAGGGTAAGCATTTGAAATATGGCTATGCGTGGCTGCTTAATGCAGCTATGAATGACGGTGCACAAATTATTAATGTTTCGTCATCAAGTACTTCTCACGATGATCCTCTCAAATGGGCAATTGCGCGGTCCATTGCGCAAGGAAGTATCATCACCGCTTCTGCAGGTAATGGTGGCGCGGATGATAATGCGACCTCGTTGTCGCAATGGTCTGGCGTTGTAGGTGTTACTTCGATCGGAATTGACGGCAACCGTCAGGACTATTCCTCGTGGGGACAGGGCGTGACAACGACAGCTGTTGGAGGGCCTCTGTCTGTGCATGATTACGATACAGGACAGGTTAAACAGGTTTCAGGTACTTCGGTATCCGCGCCCATCGTCGCCGGTGTCCTCGCGCTCGCCCGCCAGAAGTGGCCGAATGCAACATCCAACCAGCTGCTCCAGCTCCTCGTCAAGACGGGTCTCAACCCAGACCACACCTGGAACCAGTACACCGGCTACGGCGGCATCGATCCGGGGGCAATGCTCAAGACGGATCCCACGACGCTGCCCGACGTCAACCCGCTGGCCGACAAGGGGAATGGATCGAGCCCGACGCCCGACGAAGTTCAGCAGTACGCGGACGGCGTTGTCAACCCCCTGCAGATCGTCAACGACAACTCGTATGCCTACAGGGGCTTTGATGAATCCTTGATTGCCGATCCGATGGTCACGGTTCCCACGTACCTGGGAACCAGCCCCCGCTATCACGCGAAATAGGTGCGACACAGAAGGTGACATAGCGGTGGGGTGGCCGGGACAATTCCCGGCCACCCCACCGTCATGACTAGGAGGGCGCGTCAGCCGATCGAGGCGATCGCGAAGGTGATCGGCACGCCCGAGCCGTCGCGGCGCTCATCCTCTGCGGGCAGCTCAACGGGTGAACCGTCCGCCGACGCGGCGCGCGCCGGCTTCGTGCCGACCCACGCGATATCCAGGCGATCCTCGCCGCGCAGGAAACGCTGGCAGCGCACACCCTGACCGCCTCGGCCCTTGGACGGGTAGCACTCGAAAGGCGTCACCTTCACCGTCGTCTGACCCGTGCCCGGCAGCGCGCCCAGCGCCGCCGCCACAGTCACCACCACAGCATCAATGGGAGCCTCGACCACCCAGAAGCCCAAGGCCTCGGCCCCGGGGTTCAGCTTCATGCCGGCCATGCCGCCGGCCGTACGACCCTGCGGGCGAACCTTAGCGGCGGGGGTGCGCAGCAGCTGCGCGTCCGACGAAATAAACACCAGGTCCGCCTCGTCCGAGCACCGATCGAAGCCCACCAGACGGTCGCCGTCCTCCAGGGCGATGACCTCCCACTCGTCGCGCTGCAGCACGTCCGGTCGCAGGCGCTTGACCGTACCGCGAGCCGTGCCCATCGCGACCACGTCGGTGCCCTCGGGATCAAGCAGACCCACGGCGGGGACGTCCGTGTGCAGCAGCAGCGACGACGGCATGGCTCCGGCGAGCGACAAGCCCGTCTCAAAGCGGGGGAGCGCCGGCAAGTCCACGACGTCGATACGGTGGGCGACGCCGTCCTCCGTCACCACGGCCACCTGTGAGCGGGCCGTCGACGGCAGCTGCACGCGCCAGCCATCTGACGCCGCGCGCGGACCAGGCTCGAGGGGATCCCCGCCCTCGACGCGCGCGAGGGCACCCGAGGAGGACAGAACCACGACGCACGGGTCGTCCGGGATCTGCAGGTCCAGGCCCTTACCGGAACGCGACACCGACGGCAGGGCCGCCAGTGCAGCGTCGTCGGCGGCCGCGGCCGCCGCGCCCACAGGCGTGCCCGTCGAAGCCAGCAGCAGCGTCCGACGCGGCGTGCCCAGGCGATCCGAGACCTCGCGCAGCTCCTTCTTGACGAGCGCGCGCAGCAGCTCCGGATCCTCCAGGATTTCGCGCAGCGAGGCGATTGTCGCCATCAGCTCGTCGCGCTCGGTCTCCAGCTCGATGCGCGAGAACTTCGTGAGGCGGCGCAGGCGCAGCTCGAGGATGTAGTTGGCCTGGGCCTCAGACAGGTCGAACGCCGTCATGAGGCGCTCGCGCGCGATCTCCACGTCGTCGGAGGACCGAATAATCGCGATGACGTCGTCAATGTCTAGGATCGCGATGAGCAGGCCTTCGACCAGGTGCAGGCGATCCTCGCACTTCTTCAGACGGAAGCGGCTACGACGCGTCGTGATGTCTAGGCGGTGATCGACGAAGACCTGCAGCATCTCCTTGAGCCCCAGCGTGCGCGGCTGGCCGCCCACGAGCGCCACGGCGTTAATCGAGAAGGAGTCCTCCAGCGGCGTGCGCTGGTAGAGCTGCTGAAGCACGGCCTCGGGATTGAAACCGTTCTTTACCTCGATGACCAGGCGCAGGCCGTGGATGCGGTCGGTGAGGTTCTGGACCGAGGAAATGCCCTTGAGGCGTCCCGCGTTCGCGTTTTCCTTGATCTTTTCAATGACCTTTTCGGGGCCCACCATGTAGGGCAGCTGCGTGACGATAATGCCCATCTTGCGGGCGGTCACGCGCTCGATCTGGACCTTCGCGCGGGTCTTGAACGCGCCTCGGCCGGTTTCGTAGGCCTCCTTGATGCCCTCGAGGCCGACGATGACGCCACCCTCGGGCAGGTCAGGGCCGGGGATGTAACGCATGAGGTCGGCGACGGACGCCGACGGGTTATCCAGCAGGTGAATGGCACCAGCGATCGTCTCCGACAGGTTGTGTGGAGCGATATTCGTCGCCATGCCAACTGCAATGCCCGAGGCCCCGTTGACCAGCAGCTGCGGGAAAGCGGCCGGCAGGACGTCCGGCTGCATGAACTGGTTGTCGTAGTTGGGGACGAAATCGACCGTGTCCTCATCCAGACCCGTCACCAGGTCCAGCGCGGCGGGCGCCATGCGCGCCTCGGTGTAACGCGCGGCGGCCGGGCCGTCGTCCAGAGAACCGAAGTTACCGTGCCCATCGACCAGTGGAACGCGCAGGTTGAAGGGCTGTGCGAGGCGCACCAGGGCCTCGTAAATCGCTGAATCGCCGTGCGGGTGGAGCTTTCCCATGACTTCGCCGACGACGCGCTGGGACTTCACGTGTCCCTTGTCGGGGCGCAACCCCATCTGATCCATCTGGAACAGGATGCGGCGCTGCACGGGCTTGAGGCCGTCGCGCGCGTCGGGGAGCGCACGAGCGTAGATCACGGAGACGGCATACTCCAGGAAGGACCCACGCATCTCATCGGACACGTCGATCTCTGTGATGTTCTCGTCCTTCTCAGGGATGTCGACGACCTGGTCCTTCTTAGCCATACGCGCAATTATTGCGCGGCCGGGCGCTCATTTCGACTGGCGCGCCGCTTCGGGGCACAATTGGGGCATGGACACATGGACCCGTATCGAACGTGGGGGCTTCTACCCCAAGGCCGTGCAGCGTGCGCTGCGCCGCGCTCTGGGCGCCGCGGAGCCGCTCGCGACGCTGTGCCAGGTGGATACGGGTTTCGACCGCGGATCGGTCTTTCGGCACCTGACGGTCGCCTCGCTGACGGACCGCGCTATCGTCCAGCTGCACGTCGATGAGATGGACGGTGGCTCGGCGACGATCGCGACGGCCGTGCACCGCGTGGGCGACATCGCCGGATACTCCACGATGGAGGTCTACACGGATCCCGAGAATGCGAGCGGCCTGTCCGAGATGACGATCGCGCTGGACCTGAAAGGCGCGCGCCGCCTCGAGCTTGAGCCTGCCCGCTGCGACGACCCGAATTGCATGGCCGACCACGGCCTGACGGGCACGTCCTTCCCCGACGATATGACCTTCCGTATCTCCGCTGCCGCCGACGGGCAGGATGCTCTCGACGAGGCAGCGGTCTTCGTCGATCATCTCGCGGCTTTGATGGGGACTCGCAGTGAGTGAGCGCGCTCTCACGCTGGACCTGCCCGGCGCCGACCTGCCCGTCGCGGGGGATCCGGTCATCACGGACGTCATCGCGGGTGCCCTCGCATCGATCGATTCCGCCCTGCCCGGCGCCTCGTCGCAGGCGGCCGACGCCCTCGGGATCGAGGCCGGGGCTGAGCAAGTGCTCCTCATCCTCGTGGACGGGCTCGGGTACGAGCTGATCCAGGATCACCTGGGGCACACGCCGACGCTGCGCCGCGTGAGGAACGATATCCGCTCGATCCACACGGTCGTCCCCTCGACGACGGCCGCGGCCATCACGGCTTTCGGCACGGGTGCGCGCCCCGGCGCAACCAACATGGTGGGCTTCTCCGTTGCCTACGGCGGCGGCGTCATGAATCTTCTGGCCATGGAGGGCGGGCCTGCTCCCACCGAGTGGCAGCCCACGCCCACCTACTTTGAGCGCCTGGCCGCAGCGGATGTGTCTTCGGCCGTCATCTCGCCGGCTCGTTTCGCCGGTTCCGGACTGACGGGCGCTGCGCTGCGGGGAGCGCGCCATGTGCCCGCAGAGTCGCTCAGCGACCGCGTGAGCGCCGCCCTGCGCGAGCTGCGCGCCGGCACGCCCGTCGTCTACCTCTACTGGTCCGAGATCGATCACGCCGGCCACAGCTCCGGCGTCGGATCCGATGCGTGGGTCGGTTGCCTCGAAGAATTCGACGCGGGGCTGTCTGCGCTGCTGTGTGGCCTGCCCGCGGGCGTGCGAACCGTCATGACCGCTGACCACGGCATGATCAACGTGGAGCACTCCGCTCTCGTCGATGTCGCTCAGACGCCCGCTCTGCGCGAGGGCGTGCGCATCGTCGCCGGCGAGACGCGAGCCGTGCACGTGCACGCACAGGAGGGCCGTGCTGCCGACGTGGAGGCGCGCTGGCGCGACACCCTGGGCGAGCGCGCGTGGATCCTCTCGCGCGACCAGATGGGTGCTCTCATCGGCCGCGGAGACGGCGCCTCGATCATCGGCGACCTGCTGGTCCTCGCCCGCGGGAACGGCGGCGTCGTCGATTCGAGGACCCAGAGCGCCTCGGCTATCGCGATGCCGGGCGTCCACGGCTCGCTCACCTCGACGGAGATGCGCATCCCCGTCATCGTCCTGTCGTAAGGCGACGTCGGGGACATACGTCAAGCGGCCGCTCACATCTGTGAGCGGCCGCTTCGCGTTTGCTTGGATTATGACTTCGAGCCGAAGAGAATCTCGTCCCAGCTGGGGACCGACCGACGCGTCTTCTTCGAGGAAGAGCGCGCCATCCTCGAACCCGTCACTCCCTGAGCGGGAACAGACCCGGTCGCGCTCTCCTCGGCCTCGGCAGGAGCGGACTCAGCGGAATCGGGCGCCGACACGGCCTTCATAGGGATCGCGGGGGTCGCCTGCTCCTCGGCCTTCGGCTCCTCGCCGTCCTTGTCCTCACCGGAGGATGCAGGGGCATCGGAGAGCCACGGGAGTACGCCCGACGAGGCCGGGGACTCGGTCTTGGGGGAGCGGGACACCACCGGGATGGCGCCCGTGAGCGTCGGACGGGCAGACGGGATCTGACCGGTCGCGGGGAACAGCGTGTCCTCGGCGGGTTCGGACGGGGCCTCCGCCTTGGTGCGCGCCGACGCGAGCGAATAGATGCGCGCGGAAATCGGGCCCGTCGACGTGTCGGGCTCCGTCGTGGGAGCCTCCTCCTCGCCGGCGATGGCAGCCAGGTACTCGGCCTCCTCGTCGACCTCATCGTCCAGGTCCAGGTCAATCTGCTGGCGCTTACCGCGTACGGCATTGAGCTGGTCGATGATGGCCTCGCGGTTACGCAGGTCTTCAGCTCCGGGGTCGACGATGGGGGCGGGGGCGGTGCGAGGCATGGGAGTGAAGATCGAGGCCGTCGGGGAGGCGGAAACCTGCTCGGTCAGCCACTGAGCCTCCTGGTCGATCGCCTCAAGCGAGCCGGAGTTCGACAGGTGCCAGTGGGCGGCGTGCTCGGCAGCACCCTGCACGAAAGTCACGATGATCTGCCAGGGCTCCCCGGCCTCGCGCGTCGCGGTCCATTCCAGAGACGATGGGTCGACGCCTCGCGCCGCCAGCCGATCCAGGACGAGGTCGCCCATCGTGGGGCCACCGTCGCCGATACGAACGGCGCGGGCGCGCGTCAGCGCATAATCCTTCTCGGCCTGCACGGGAGCCTCAAAACGCTCAACCGCACTGACCTCCATACCGTGCTGCGACGCGATCTCAGCCGGAGTCGCGCCAGCGCGCAGGAGAGCCTGAATGTCGCGAGGAGCAAGCGTGGGACGAGCGGGCGCCAGCTCCACTCGCGGACGATCACGGCGTGTCGCGCCGCGGAGCTCATCGGAAATCAACACCGAATAGCGTTCACCCTGGGCATCGGTGAGCACCAGGGACTCGCCATCGGCGCTGGTCCCGAGCAATTCGAGCTCAATCATCACTTCCTCCTCAAACGTCTAGGTCGAATCGTCTCAAATAATGCGCAGAATGTCGCGTAGCTGCGCGCGTGTCACACATACGATGGCACATTACTCTCACAAGTGTTATCCTCCCTGCGCATAGACCACTCGCGCAAACCGGCTCGAGAGGCGAAAGGGGAGAACCATGGCAACCGATTACGATGCGCCGCGCAAGAACGAAGACGAGGTCGCAGAGGACTCGATCGAGGAGCTGAAGTCCCGTCGCAACGACGCCGGCTCCGCCGAGATCGAAGAAGACGAAAACGAAGCCGCTGAGAATTTCGAGCTTCCCGGCGCGGACCTGTCAAAGGAGGAACTGACGGTCCACGTCGTTCCCCGCCAGGAAGACGAATTCACCTGCTCGCAGTGCTTCCTCGTGCACCACGCGTCGCAGCTCGACCACGTGGACGCCAACGGCGCCCCCGTGTGCACCGAGTGCGCGATGTGAGGTAGGACGATGTTCGGACGCAAGAAGAAGACTGTCGAAGACGAGATCGAAGAGGTCGAGGCCCTGCCTCGCCTGAGCGACGAAGACGCTGCGATTTGGAGCGAACCCGGCCCGCGTAACTTCGGAGAGGTCGACACCACCGACGGCTACGTCGACATGGGGTCCATCCTGTTCCCCGCAGTTCAGGGCATGCAGCTGCGCACCCAGGTCGCAGATGACGGCACAACCGTTCTGCAGATCCTCGTCGTGCTCGGAAACTCGGGCATCCAGATGAGCGTCGCAGCCGCACCCCGCTCCGGCGGTGTGTGGGAGGAGCTGCGCGAAGAAATCCGCAAGGGCTTCGAAGATCAGGGCGCTAAGGTTGCCGACTACCCGACGCGTTACGGCAACGAGCTGCTCGTCGACATGCCGATGCAGATGCCCGACGGCCGCTCCGCGACCTCGCGCATGCGCATCATCGGCCGTGAAGGCGACCGCTGGTTCGCGCGCATCGATATCCTCGGTCCGGCCGCTGCCACCGCGGAAGCCGGTGCCGACATCGAGAAGGTCATCGACCGCATCGTCGTGCGTCGCGACGATCACCCGCGTACGCGCCTGGAGCTGCTGCCCGTGCACCTGCCCGCGGGCGCTCAGGAGGCCTGACATGGCCTCGTGGTTCGCTAAGGTCGGCGCCGCGCTCGGCCTCGACAAGGACACGCGTTCCCTGGACGCCGCCCTCGACGAGGACTCGGCGCGCGCCGCCCGCGGTGTCACGCCGATTCGCGACGTGGCCGACCGCTCTCACGCACTCGTGTTCGGCACGCTGCTGGGCATGACGTATCCGCCCGAGGAGGGCGCCCAGCGTGTCCTCGTTGCGACCCTCTACGACGGCACCGACACGCTGGAGCTGCGCTGGCCCGGACGATCCTCCATTCCCGGACTGAGCGTCGGGCAGCGCCTCGAGGTCGAAGGAACCGTCGGCCGCGTGGGCGAACGCCTCGTCATCATCAACCCGCTGTACCGCGTGATCGCGGGGGAGGGCTGATGCCGACTCCTCGCTGGATGGATCAGGCCACCTCTGAGGAATTCTCCTGGTCGCGTGCCCTCGGCGGCACGCGGGGCGTCATCGAAGCCACCGCGCCCGGTCTGCTCTTTGTCGTCGTTTTTGTGGCCACGCGTGCCCTCGTGCCGACGCTCATCGCGGCGTCGGGCGTCGCAGTTCTCGCCTGCGTCATCCGACTCATCCAGCGTCAGGGGATGGGGCAGGCCCTCTCCGGTCTCTTCGGAGTCGCCATTGGCGTCATCTTCGCGGCGGCGACCGGGCGGGGAGAAAACTACTTCGTCTGGGGCATTGCTACGAATGTGGCCATGGCCCTCGCCTTCGCTCTGTCCGTCCTGTGCCGCCGGAGCCTTGTCGCCCAGTTCTACGGTCCGCTGACGGGCCTGGAGAAGGACTGGCAGACCGACCCCGCCTACGCGTCCCTGCGCCGCAGCTGCGCCGCAATCACGTGGATGTGGGCGGGAATCTTTGCGCTGCGCGTCGCCGTGCAGGCGCCCCTGTGGTTCACGGGCCAGGTCGCGGCTCTCGGCGTTGCCAAGCTGGCCCTCGGACTCCCGCTCTTCGCGCTGGGAGCCTGGGCCACCTGGTGGAAGCTGAAGGATTACTCCTCGCCTTCCTCGTCCTCGGACTCCTCCGAGACGGGGGACGCGACCAGCTGACGCAGGTCCTCCAGCTCAGCGATGTCCGCGTCGGGCACGAGGAGCAGGAGCTCATCGGAGGCCTCGAACACGTCGTCGGCGCTCGGCGTGATCGGACGGCCGTCGCGCAGGAGCGCGGCGAGGACCGAACGGGCCGGCAGCGCCAGGGAATGGACGCGCTTGCCCACAACCGGGGAATCCTCCGGCAGGATGAGCGCGTGCATCGATACGGCGGCCGTGTTGAAGGAGAACAGGCGCACCGGAACGCCCACCGACACCGCCTCCTCGACGAGGGAGGTCATAATGCGCGGCGTCGAGACGGACACATCCACGCCCCACGCCTGATCGAACAGCCACTCGTTCTTCGGGTTGTTCAGGCGAGCAACCACGCGGGGGACCGCGAATTCGGTCTTGGCCAGCAGGGAGATGACCAGGTTTGCCTTGTCGTCGCCGGTCGCGGCGACCATCACGTCGGCCTCGTCCACGCCCGCGTCGCGCAGCGCGTCGGGCGAGCAGGCGTCGGCGAGCACCCAGTCTGCGTCTGCCACGGATGAGATGCGCAGCTTCTCGGGCATGTTGTCGATCAGGGTGATGTCGTGTCCGTGAGCGAGCAGCTCCAGGGCGACGCTGCGGCCCACCGATCCGGCTCCAGCAATCACAATCTTCATGCGCTCACACCTCCGTCTTGGGCGGGTTAGCCAACTGGTCGCGCAGCTGCGTGGTAGCGGTCCCGTTGATCGCGAAGTACAGCTGATCGTGCTCCTGGACCACCAGATCCGGTGATGCGGTGCGGATGGATCCCAGGCGCGACGTGAAGACGATGCGGCAGCCCGTGAGCTCCTCGACAACTTGGAAGCTCAGGCCGTACCAGCTGGGGGAGGGCGTCGCATTGACGAGGCCGACCAAGCCGGTTGGGTGGGACCAGATGAGCGAGGCGTCCGGAGGAAGCAGGCGGCGCATCACCGACTCGGTGGTGCGCTGCACCGAAGCGACCGTCGGGATGCCGAGACGCTCGTACAGGTAGGCACGCGTCGGGTCGTAGATGCGTGCGACGACGTGCTCGACGTGAAAGACCTCACGTGCGACGCGCGCGGCGATAATGTTCGAGTTATCACCCGACGAGACTGCCGCAAACGCGTACGCGTCCTTAATGTTCGCTTGACGCAGGCAGTCGCGGTCCATGCCCACGCCCGTCACGCGACGACCGGAAAAGTCCGGGGAGAGGCGAGAGAAAGCCTTGGAATCCTGGTCAATAACCGCCACGGAATGACCCGCGGCGTCCAACGTTGATGCCAGGCGAGCGCCGACGCGCCCGCAACCCATGATCACAAAGTGCACGACTACCAAAGTACTCCGGTCCTCGCGTAATAGCCAAGTGTGCGCTTCGCCGCTGCCACTGTCAGCCTTAGTGGACTACGCTTAACATCCGTGACGAACTTGTTGGCCTACGCAAAGCGCGTGCTCATCGGGCGCCCGATGCGATCGGACGCGATGGGCCACCAGCTTCTCCCCAAACGAATCGCCCTGCCGATCTTCGCGTCGGACGCGCTATCGTCCGTCGCCTACGCGCCGGACGAAGTCCTCCTCACCCTTGCGCTCGCCGGTTCGATGGCAGCGCTTCAGTCCGTGTGGGTGGGTGTCGTCGTCGCGATTGTGCTTGCGGTCGTGGTCGCGTCGTACCGTCAGACGGTGCACGCCTACCCGTCGGGCGGTGGCGATTACGAGGTCGTCACCACGAACCTGGGCCGTTCCTGGGGCCTGCTCGTTGCCTCGGCACTGCTGGTCGACTACATCCTGACGGTCGCCGTCTCGATTTCATCGGGCGCCAGTTACATCACGACGGCCGTCCCGGCCCTACTCGGCCACGAGGTGCCGATCGCGGTCGCGCTCATCATCATCCTGGCCACCCTGAATCTGCGCGGCACGCGCGAGGCCGGTGGCGCGTTCGCCGTGCCCACCTACCTGTACATGGGTGCCATCGGTCTCATGGTCGTCGTCGGTTTCGCGAAGATGGCGACGGGACACCTCGGCGAGTCGCCCACCGCCGCCTACGACCTCGTGACTGCTCCCGGCCACGCCGACGGCCTTGCCGGACTCGCTGGCGCCTTCCTGCTCATGCGCGCGTTCTCGTCGGGCTGTGCTGCACTCACCGGCGTCGAGGCCATCTCCAACGGTGTGCCGATGTTCCGCCGCCCCAAGTCCCGCAACGCGGCGACCACGCTGGCGATGCTTGGTCTGATCGCCGCCTCAATGATGATCTCGATCCTTGTGCTGGCGCGCGCGACGGGCGTCAAGATCGTCGACGACGCCGCGACCCAGCTGACCTACCAGGGCGCGCCCGTCCCGGAGAACACGCCGATCGACCCGGCGATCTCGCAGATCGCCTCCGCAGTGTTTGGGCAGGGATCGATCCTCTTCATTGTCATCACCGTCGTCACCGGCTTCATCCTGGTGCTCGCGGGCAACACGGCGTTCAATGGCTTCCCGACGCTGGCATCCGTCCTGTCTCGCGATTCCTTCCTGCCCCACCAGATGGTACGCCGCGGCGATCGCTTGTCGTACTCGAACGGTATCGTCGTCCTGACAGTCGCCGCGATCGCGCTGATCGTCGGCTTCCAAGCGCAGACAACGCGCCTCATCCAGCTCTACGTCGTCGGTGTCTTCATTTCCTTCACGCTCTCCCAGCTGGGCATGATCAAGCACTGGAACCGGCAGCTGCGCACGCGCCAGTCCGGCCAGGAACGCATGTCCGTCCTGCGCTCGCGCGCCGTCAACATCGTCGGCTTCATGATGACCGGCCTCGTGCTCATCATCGTCCTGGCCACGAAGTTCACGCACGGCGCGTGGATCACCCTACTGATGATCGCGATCGCGTTTGGCATCCAGATTTCGATCCACCACCACTACGAGACGATCCGCTCGCAGCTGCGCGTGGACGACTGGAACGCGCGCCGCGCCCTGCCGACCCGTGTGCGTGCCCTCGTCCTCGTGTCCTCCCTGTCGCGCCCCGCTATGCGAGCGATCGCGGCGGCTCGCGCGTCCTCGCCGACGTCGATCGAGCTCGTCTCAGTCGTCGCCGACGACGAGGAAGAGAACAAGATCCTGCGCCAATGGAAGGCCTCTGGCGTTCCCGTGCCGCTGACGCTCCTGTCTGCGCCCTACCGCGACATCGCCTCGGTGATCCTGCAGTACGTGCGCGGGCGCCGTCGCGCGATGCCCACCGAGATGCTCGTGGTCTACATGCCGCAGTTCCTCGTCACCCACTGGTGGGAGAACCTTGTGCACAACCAGTCGGCCCTGCGCCTGCGCGCGGCGCTCCTCGGCGTTCCCGGCGTGGTGATTACCGTCGTCCCGTGGCAGCTCGGCGAGGACGACGTCGTGGAGGGCCGTCAGCGCGTCAATGATCCGTTCTTGCGCGTCGCTCCGTCTTCAGATGATTCGAAGTCCCGTACCGAGCAGCCGGGCACCGCCCCTGGCGATAGCACCTCGGAGGAGAACGCATGAGCCTCCGCTCCTCCCGTCGGCGTCCCTCCCCGCGACGCCGTCCTGCACCCATGCAGCCCCGGGAGGGGATCGGCGAGATCCTCCAGCTGACCGTCGGTGAGCCCGCCCACGGAGGTGCGTGCGTTGCCCGTGACGAGAGCGGGCGTGTCGTCTTCGTGCGACACGCGGCACCCGGCGAGGTCGTCCGTGCGCGGGTGACCGCCGTCCAGAAAAAGCTCGCGTGGGCGGATGCCATCGAGGTCGTCGAGGCGTCGGCCGACCGCGTCGAGTCCGTCTGGCCCCAGGCCGGTCCGGGAGGCGTCGGTGGCGGCGAGCTCGCGCACCTGACCCCGGCCGCTCAGCTTGACTGGAAGTCTCGCGTGATCGCCGGGCAGCTGCGCCGCGTGGGCGGCGAGGCCCTGGCCGAGGCCGTGGACGCCCTCGGGGGAGTGCGTGTCGCTCCCGCGCCTGGGGACGAGGACCCGGGCGATCCGCTGACCGGTCGCCGCTCGCGCATCGACGTCGTCATCGACGCGGATGGTCGTGCCGGCATGCATGAGTTCCGCGGACGCCGCGTCATCGCGCTCGAGGACATGCCGCTTGCTGTGCCCGGGATTCGCGAGCTGGGACTGTTCGATGAGGACACGCCGTGGCGTCGCCTGTGGAAGCCGGGGGATCGCGTGCGCGCGGTGGCCCCTTCCGGTGGCGAGCCCGTCGTCCTGATCGGCGAGGACACCTACGCCGCCGACGGCGTGCGTATCGATACTGACGTGTTGCGCTGGAACGTGCCGGTTGGCTCCGGAGTCGAGTCGTACTACGTGCGCACCTCCGGTTTCTGGCAGACGCACGTGCGCGGAGCCGAGGTGCTCGCGAACGCGGTGGTGGCTGCGGCTTTTGGTGCCCACGAGGCCGTGGCTGGGCACGCGATCATGGAGCTGTACTCGGGTGCGGGTCTGTTCTCCGTTCCGCTCGCGCGCGCCGTCGGAGAGTCGGGGCGCGTCGTGACGCTCGAGGGCGACGAGGATGCCGTGCGTGACGCGGGCGAGAACCTCGCAGCCTTCGACTGGGTGGACGCTTTTGCCGGAAACGTTGATCGCGAGGGAGTCGTCGACCTGTCGGGCCAGCTCGGTGCTGTGCCGGACGTCGTCTTGGCGGACCCGCCGCGCGCCGGTGCGGGAGCCGAGGTGTGCGAGGCGATCGCGGCCACCGGTGCCCCTCGCGTCGTCCTGGTGTCCTGCGACCCGGCGGCGGGCGCACGCGACTTGCGTGCACTCACCGAGGCCGGATACTCACTCGAGTTACTGCAAGCGTGGGACCTGTTCCCGCACACCCACCACGTGGAGATGGTCTCGGTCCTTCGCCGCTAGCGGCCCCTCCTGCGCTCCTGCATGCGCGAGCCCCACGACGTCTGCGTGCGGGCCTCGATCGCGCGGCGCTGATCGCGGTACATGCGATCCACCAGGTCGCGTTCGGACACCCAGCCAACCACTCGTCGATCCTCATCCACGACGGGCAGAGACTGCAAGCCCGTGCGCCGCAGCGCCCTGAGGACCTCGGACGGGGGAGCGGAGGCTGCCACGGCCTCGTCGATGAGAGGCAAATCCGACAGGGGAGCGTCGAGCGAGCCATCCTCCTGCGTGAGCTCGGCCAGACGCAGCGACGACACGAGGCCGACGAAGCGGCGCTCCTCGTTCACGACGGGCAGCACCGTCTCCTTCGTGCGACGCAGGGCGGCGATCGCCGATGCCGCGCTCGCCCGGCACGAGAGCGTCTCGGGAGCCTCCGTCATCCACTCGGAGGCCGCGCGAGTGCCGAGCAGCGTGCCCTCGACCGGGTCGTCGAGCACGTCGCCGCGCCGGCGCAGCTTCTCCGTGTAGATCGTCGCGCGGGTCAGGAAACGCGAGGCGCCCGTCGCAATCACAACCGCGAGCATCATCGGCAGGATCAGCGAGAACTGGCCGGTCATCTCCACGATGATGAGGACCGCCGTCATGGGGGCGCGCGCGGCACCCGCGAAGGCGGCGCCCATGCCCACCACGGCGAAGACGCCGACGGGAGAATCTGACAGGGGAGAGACGAGGTCTCCGAAGGCAGCACCCGCCATCGCGCCGATAAACAGCGTGGGTGCGAAGACGCCGCCCGAACCGCCCATGCCGATGGTGAACGAGGTAAACACAGCGCGGCCCAGCATGAGGGCAAGCAGGAAGGCGATCGAGAAGTTCCCCGCGATCGCCTCCTCCTCAAGTGGATAACCCGAGCCGTACATGTACGGGAAAGCAACGAGAGCCGCGCCGAGAGCGAGGCCGAGCACGCCCGGACGCGCCCACTCCGGCAGGCGGGTGCGCGCCCACAGCCAGTCGATCGCGTCCTCCGAGGTATACAGGAGCTTGGAGAAACCAAGGCCGCACAGTCCCGCGACGAGGCCGAGGATCGCCACCAACCAGATGTCCGACATCGACGTGAACGTCAGGTTGTCGGCGACGCGCACGACCATTTCGTCGCCCTGCAGGATGCGTGCGACCATCGAGGAGGTCACGGCGGAGAGCACGACAAAGCCGAAGGTCTCGGCCGTGAACTCGACGAGGATCACCTCGAGGGCGAACACCGCGCCTGCGAGGGGAGCGTGGAACGTGGCCGCGATACCGGCCGCCGACCCGCACGAGGCCAACAGGACCACGCGGGAGACGGGCATGCGCAGCCACGACGCGATCGTGGATCCCAGCGACGCGCCCACCTGCACGATCGGCCCCTCGCGTCCCGCTGAGCCGCCCGAACCGATCGTCAGGGCCGAGGCCACGATTTTGACGATGGCGACGCGCCCCGGGATGCGCCCGCCCTTCCGGCGTACTGCGAGCATCACTTCTGGAATGCCGTGGCCCTTTGCCGAGGGTGCGAAGCGCTGGATGAGCGGCCCGTACAGCAGGCCGGCGATCGCGGGGGAGAGCAGCAGGAACAGCCACGGCGCCCACCCCCATACGCCGTGCGACTGGCCTATGTGGGTCGTGTACTCGTCGAAGCCGGTGGACACCCACGTCCACGCGCGAATTGCCAGGTTGAAGACGACGGCTGCCGCGCCGACAACCGCGCCAACGAGGGCGGCGGTAACGCCGAGCAGGGAACGATGCGCGGCGACCGTATGGCCGACGCGCAAGCGAGTCCCCGCAGCCGGTTCCTCTGACTGCGGGGACTGACTCAGGGGTGTCACAGGTTTGCGATCTCCACGTGAATGGGGGCGTCAGTCGCAATGCCCCAGACTGTCCGGTAGAAGGCCAGTTCCGACTGCCATGCATCCTTGATGTTGATGGCCGAGCGGAAGCGGTGTCCCTCTCCCTGGTAGAGCTTGAGGGCGACAGCGTTGCCGTTGGCACGCAGTGCCTCGTACATCTCCTGGGCCTGCGAGGCGGGAACGACTGGGTCGTCGGTGCCCTGCAGGAGCATGAGCGGCGCCTTAATCTCACCAACACGGTTGATAGGCGAGCGCTGCGCCCACACCGGGTCGGAGGTGTCGTCGGTGCCAAGAAGGATTCCGTCGTAGTGCGACTCGAACTTGTGGCTGGTTTCCTTCAGCTTCACCAGATCTGCGATGCCCGAGAACGACGCGCCGGCGGTAAACACGTCGGAGGACGCAAGCGCGTTGAGCACGGTGAAACCACCGGAGGAACGGCCTCGGATCGCGATTCGCTGGGGATCGACGCGGCCCAGATCGATGAGGTATTGAGCGCCGTCGATGCAGTCCTGAACGTCCATGACGCCCCAGTTACCGTTGATGCGCTCACGGTAGGGACGGCCGAAGGAGGTCGACCCGCGGAAGTTCACATCAAGGACGGCAAAGCCGCGGCTGGTCCAGTACTGGAACGGAACCTGCAGGCCGGGTCGGGCTGCTTCGGTCGGTCCCCCGTGCACGTTGACGATGAGCGGGGGCAGTTCGCCCTCGGGAGCGGCGAACTCGGGGTTCACGGGCGCGTAGTAGAAGCCGTGAGCCTCCTCTCCGTCCGAGGTCTTCCAGGTGAGCATCTCGGCCGTGGAGACGAGGGCGGTGGGCACTTCGGCCTCGGACGAGGGACGCAGCACCTTGGTCTTGCCACGCGACACCTCGATGATCGCGGGAGTGTGCGTCGCGGAGTCCGCGAGGAAGACGACGCGGCCATCCGCAGCGGCGACGTTGCCGATGGGCCACCAGCCGGTCGCCCACTCCTCGGCCATGCCGTTGTCGATGCGCACGGTGCCGATATGCCAGACCTGGTCCTCGGCCCACGAGCACACGAGGTAGTCGTTGTCGTAGTTGTCGTAGGAATGCAGGCCGAGCTGCCAGTGCGGGTGCGAGAATGCGCGAGGTCCCGGGTGCAGTGCGCGAGTGCGCAGACGCGAGGTCCACGCGTTCAGGTCCTCGCCCTCATGCCACACGAAGCCCTGCGTGCGGTACAGGTTTGCCCAGCCCGAGGAGTCATCCACGTGGATGAGATCGCCGTCAAGCGTCCAGCGCGGCTCGTAGACGCACACGCCCGGGCGATCCACCAGGACGACCTCTTGATCGATGGCGCCCTCGAAGGTCAGGGACGCGACGCGCAGCTGCGAGTACGTCCACGGCATATTTGGGTGGTTCCAGGTGATCCAGGCAATCTTGGTGCCGTCGGGGGAGACCGTCGGTGCCTGAGCGAAGTCGGTGCCCTCGAAGACGGTGATGATCGCACTGTCGTCGCGGGCGGCGGAGCCATCGAGCGGAATCGCGACGATCTTGTTGACAGGCTCGCCCGGGGCGGAGTGATCCTCGGCCACCGCGTACACCAGCTCACGCACGTCGGCGATCCAGAAGTCGCCGTAGCGGACCTTCGACAGAGTCGTCAGAGGACGCACAACGCGGCGCGGATCGGCCGTATCAAAGGTGTAGACACGGCCGTCGGTCTGATCGGAGAACACGATGACGCCATGGTGAACGGCATATGCCTTGCCGCCGTACTCGTGAACGCGCGTGCCGACATCGGGCAGGCGCGAACCGTCGATGAGAGGCAGGACCTCGCCCGTTTCCCCCGTACCACGCCGGCGCAGCAGCGTCGCGCGTCCGCCCTGGCGTGGATGCCCCTCGACCCAATAGGTGTCGGGTCCGTCGACGCGAACCTGGGACAGCGAGACCGAACGGGCGGTGAAGGAATCACCCGAAATGGGGGACTTCCACAGGCCGTGGGGTGCGACGGTGACTGACATAGTGCCTCCTTAAGCGGTACGGCGAGCCAACACCACCTATCTTAGTGCGCGCGCTTGTCGCCTGCGCGGGTCGAACGTACCTGACATGCACTTTGATCTGTAGATGAGACGCTTCGGCAACTACACTGGTTCTCATGTCTGGAACACGAGAGTCACGCGACCTGCTGTCGCGCTGCAGCGCACCGCGGGAGCTGCGTCGCCTGGAACGCGAGCAGCTGGACGAATTGGCGGCGGAAATTCGCGCGTTCCTGATTGACAACGTGTCACGCACGGGCGGGCACCTCGGCCCGAACCTGGGTGTCGTTGAGCTGACGATCGGGCTGCACAGGGTGTTCCGCTCCCCGCAGGACACGATCATTTTTGACACGGGCCACCAGGCGTACGTGCATAAGCTCCTCACCGGACGCCAGGATTTCTCATCGCTGCGCTGCGCGGGAGGCCTGTCCGGCTATCCGTCGCGCAGTGAATCCGAGCACGATGTCGTCGAGTCTTCGCATGCGTCGTCATCGATCGCGTGGGTGGATGGCATCTCGCGTGAGAAGCATCGCCAGGGGGATCGCACGTGGACCGTAGGCGTTATCGGCGATGGCGCGCTGACCGGAGGTCTCGCGTGGGAGGCGCTCAATAACATCGCGACGGCGAAGAAGCGCCGCATCATGATTATCGTCAACGACAACGGTCGTTCCTACGCGCCGACGATTGGTGGTCTTGCGGCTCACCTGGACGCGCTGCGCACCTCCGCCAGATATGAGAAGGCTTTGGCGTGGGGCAAGCAGCACCTGCTCAGCCACGGTACGCCGGGACGCGCGGCCTACGACGCGCTGCACGGCCTGAAGTCGGGCATCAAGGACGCGCTGATGCCCCAGGTCATGTTCGAGGACCTGGGTCTGAAGTACATCGGCCCCGTGAATGGCCACGATATCGCGGCAGTCGAGACAGCTCTGCGCCGCGGCCGATCCCTCGACGAGCCGGTCCTCGTTCACATGATCACCGAAAAAGGCCGCGGTTACACGCCAGCCGAGGAAGACATCGCTGACCGCTTCCACGCGGTCGGCCCGATTCACCCCGAGACCGGGCTCCCGGTGGCCCCCGAGCGCTTCGGGTGGACGGGTGTCTTCGCCGACGAGATCTGTGCTCAGGCGGCCACACGCGATGACATCGTCGGCATCACCGCGGCGATGATGCGTCCCGTGGGCCTTGGCCCCATGCACGAGGCGTACCCGGGTCGCGTGATCGACGTCGGCATCGCCGAGGCCGAGGCCGTCGCCTCCGCCGCCGGCATGGCCTACCAGGGTGCTCACCCCGTCGTGGCGCTGTATGCGACCTTCCTCAACCGTGGCTTCGACCAGCTCCTCATGGATGTCGCTCTCCACCGGGCGGGCGTCACGTTTGTCTTGGACCGCGCGGGCGTGACGGGCGCGGATGGTGCTTCGCATAATGGCGTGTGGGACATCGCGATGTGCTCGATGATCCCGGGCCTGCGCCTGGCGGCACCCCGTGACGAGGAGACGCTGCGTTCGCGCCTTCGTGAGGCGCTCGATGTTGATGATGCTCCCACCGTTATCCGATACCGCAAGGGGTCGCTGCCCGAGCCTATGCCGGCGCTGCGCAGCGTCGGGGGAGTGGATGTTCTTTTTGACGAGGCAGTGGATAGCTCGTCCGCTCGTGTGCTCATCGTGGGCACCGGCGCGTGCGCGCCCGACGCGATTGAGGCCGCGCGCCGCCTGTCGGAGGGCGGCGTGAGCGTCACGGTCGTGGACCCGCAGTGGATGATCCCCGTCTGCCCGGAGCTTGCAACGTTGGCCCGGGACTACGACTGCGTCGTGAGCGTCGAGGACGGCATTGTTCAGGGCGGTTTCGGTTGGTCGCTGCGCGACGCGCTAGCGGAGGCGGATGTGCCCGTGCGCTGCCTGGGCGTGCCGCAGGGATTCCCCGAGCACGGCGACCGCGGCGAGATGATCGCGAAGTTCGGCTTCGACGCCGCCGGCATCGAGCGCGCGGCCCGCGAACTCGTCGAGCGAGTCGGAAAACGCTAAAGCGTCCGAATTAGACGCCGAGAGCGTCGCAAATCGGGTCGAGCGTCAGATCGATCTGCCAGTCGCGCGCGCCGCGATTGACCATGCGCTCCTCGACCTCGTCGCCCGAGGGGCGCGATGGATCCAGGGGAGCCCACGCGAGGTAGCGCTGCACCTGGGGAGCCAACACCACCTCGGGAGCCAGCCCGAGACTCGACGCGACCGAAGCGACCGCGTGACGTACCGTTCCCAGGCGTGCCGCCGACGCCTCGTCGATGCGATTCCAGTGGCGCGGTTCCGGGATTGAACCCGGCTGCACGGGCTTGCGCTTGGGAGGCAGCTCGTCCTCCGTCATGGCGGCCACGCTGGCAAGGGCGCGCATCCATTCTTCCTCGTACTGGCGGGCGACGGGGGAGCGGAACTCGCTGATGCTCATGAGCGCGCGCTTGTTGCGCGGAGGATTCGATGCCGCGCGCACGAGGGCGGCGTTACGCACGAGGCGGCCGGGGCTCAAGTCGATGCGCTGAGCGATCGACTCACGGGTCTCCCACAGGGCCTTCAAGACCGCGAGGCCGCGACGAGTTCGGATCTTGCCCGCGCCGGGCACGGAACGCCAGCGATCGGGCTTCGGGCCGGGAGCAGGCACCGACAGGGCGTAGGCGAACTCCTGCTGCGCCCACTCCCAACGACCCATCTCATCGAGCCGCTTTGAGAGGCGGTAGTAGAGCTCCGTCAGCAGTTCAACGTCAAGGGCGGCGTAGCGCAGCCACTCCTTCGGCAGGGGACGCACTGACCAATCCGACGCCTGGTGATCCTTGACGAGGCCGAGGCCAAGTACCTGCTCGGCGACGGCCGCCAGCCCGAAACGCTCCAGGCCGATGAGGCGAGCCGCAATCTCGGTGTCGAACAGGGCGGAGGGGCGCAGTCCAACCTGGCGCAGATTCGGTAGGTCCTGCAAACAATCGTGCAGTAGCCACACGTCCTCCACGCCCGGCTGCAGCACGGAGAGGTCCGGCAGCGCGTGCGTGTCGATGAGGAACGTGCCGACGTCCTCGCGGCGAATCTGCACGAGGTAAGGATCGGAGCCGTAACGGAAGCCCTGAGCGCGCTCGACATCCAGGGCGATTGGGCTTGAGCCAGCACTCAGCGCGCGAGTCGCAGCCTCAAGATCTTTCTGAGTATCAATGACGGAGGGGGTCCCCCCACGCGGTTGCGCAATGAGCTCCGGATTATCCGTATCGCCCTGCGGCAAACCGCCGCCATTGTTGACCAGCACTCAGACTCCTTCGAGATGACGGGTCGGAACGATCCCTGCCGTCCGACGCATGACATCCGCCCAGCCGGACAGATGCTCACCAAGATACTCACTGTTGGGCGTCCACGATGCGCGTACATCGACGAACAGAGACGATCCTCGCAGTTCAAGACCACCGAAGGCCTCGCTCATTTCGCGCGTGACCGTGCCCGTGATGTCATGGAATCCGGCTCCCGCAGTCTCCAGGCAATCGAGCATCCAGCCCCACACGCCCTCCGACAGCAGCGGGTCGCCGATCATCTCGGCATCGACTTGCGCACGCAACTGACAGACGACTCGGAACGTGCCGTTCCAGCCGATCTGCTCCACGGGGTCGTGGAGGATGACCATGCGACCAGTCGACAGGGGCTGTCCGGCCTCGTCCTCGTCCGTGGTCCGCATCGCGAGCGCCGCCGTGAAGGGCGCCAAACGACGAGGTGGGGGAACCTCCTCGAGGAGTATGTGCGCCAGGTGGTCCGCCTGCCGCAGGGACAGCAGAGCCCGCATAAACTCCTCGGGCACCGCGTTTTCATTCACAAATCAAATCGTACGGGTGTCCATGCGCCTTTTGGTCCAGACGCGCCGCCAACCTTCAGGTCGATAAGTAGCGGGTACGCGTGCCTCGCCACAGTCGATGTCGCTCCGGAGACTACAGGCCGCGGGGGTTGCGCAGGATGAACGAGGTGCGCGGTCCAACGTGCACGATGTCGCCCGAGTGGTACTCGGCGCGATCATCGTCACCAGCCGTGTCGACGACGGTGTGCCAGATGTGCCCATACTTTGCGTCAGGGAGCGTGAAGTCGACCGCCTCCGGAGCGGCGTTGAGCAGCAGCAGGAAGTCATCGTCGAGGATGCAGCGACCGTTTGCGTCGGGCTCACGGATGGCATCGCCGTTGTAGAAGACCATCGTCGAGCGAGCCCACGGCTGGTTCCATTCCTCCTCGGTCATGTGCGTGCCCGCCGGGGTGAACCACTCGATCTCGCCGAGCTCGGACTCACCGCCGCGCTGCGCGGGACCCTCCAGGAAACGCCGGCGGCGCATCACCGGGTGATCGCGTCGCAGGTGAATGAGGTGGCGGGTGAAACGCAGGAGCTTGTAGTCGTGCTCATTCAAATCCCAGTTGATCCACGAGAGCTCGTTGTCCTGGCAATACACGTTGTTGTTGCCCCGCTGGGTGCGGCCCAGCTCGTCTCCGTGGGCGATCATCGGCACGCCCTGCGAGAACATGAGGGTCGTCAGGAAGTTGCGCTGCTGGCGGTAGCGCAGTTCGATGATTTCCTCGTCATCCGTGTCGCCCTCGACGCCGCAGTTCCACGAACGGTTGTCGTTTGCGCCGTCCGCCCCGCCCTCGAGGTTTGCCTCGTTGTGCTTTTCGTTGTACGAGACGAGGTCGCGCAACGTGAAGCCATCGTGGGCGATGACGAAGTTGATGGACGCCATTGGCTTGCGACCGCTAGTGCCGTAGAGGTCAGAGGAGCCTGCCAGGCGGGAGGCGAAGTCAGGGAGCGAGGAGAACTCGCCGCGCCAGAAGTCGCGCACGGTGTCGCGATACCTGCCATTCCATTCGGACCACAGGGGAGGGAAACCGCCGACCTGGTAGCCATCCGCACCCACGTCCCACGGCTCCGCGATGAGCTTGACCTGCGAGACCACGGGGTCCTGGTGGATGAGATCGAAGAATGCGGAGAGTCGGTCGACCTCGGCGAACTGGCGAGCCAGGGTGGAGGCAAGATCGAAGCGGAAGCCGTCCACGTGCATCTCCGTCACCCAGTAGCGCAGTGAGTCCATGATGAGCTGAAGGACCTGCGGAGAGCTCATGAGGAGGGAATTGCCCGTGCCCGTCGTGTCGAAGTAGTGTTGACGATCCCCGTCGACGAGGCGGTAGTAGGAGGGATTGTCGATACCCCGGAAGGAGAGGGTGGGACCCATGTGGTTACCCTCTGCCGTGTGGTTGTAGACGACGTCGAGGATCACCTCAATGTTGGCGGCGTGCAGGGCCTTCACCATCGCCTTGAACTCGGAGACCTGCGCGCCGGGATCCTTCGTGGCCGCGTAATCATTGTGCGGAGCAAAGTAACCGATCGTGTTGTAGCCCCAGTAGTTCGACAATCCCTTGGCCTGCAGCGTCGTGTCATTCGTGAACTGCTGGATCGGCATCAGCTCAACCGTGGTGATGCCCAGCTTTGTCAGGTGCTCGATGATCGCGGGGTGTGCCATGCCTGCGTAGGTGCCGCGCAGCTCCTCCGGGATGTCCGGGTGGCGCATCGTCATGCCCTTGATGTGGGCCTCGTAGATGATCGACTCAGAGTAGTCGTGGCCCGGGCTGTGGTCGCCCTCCCAGTCGAAGAAGGGGTTGACGACGACGGAGTGCATTGTCGCGTCGGCGGAATCGCCGCCCTTCAAGGTCAGGGGATCGTCGGCCTGATAAGAAAGAAGATCAAGTGAATCTGTCAGCTGGCCCTCGATCGCCTTCGCGTAAGGGTCAAGAAGGAGCTTCGCAGGGTCACAACGCAAACCGTTCTGGGGATCCCAGGGGCCGTCGATGCGATAGCCGTAACGCTGGCCGGCGCGCACCTGCGGGACATAGACGTGCCACACGTGGGCATCGACCTCCGTCATGGGGATGCGCATTTCGTTGAGGTCGTCGTCCAAGAGGCACAGCGTCACAGACGTTGCGACCGAGGAGTAGATCGCGAAGTTCGTTCCGGTTCCATCAAAGGTGGCACCCAGGGGGTAGGCCTTGCCAGGTCGCGTTTCCATAGCGTTAAGCCTCCCACGAATGTGTCCTTACAGGTGATAATCCGGCCGAAAATAGGCGTGTGACTTGGATAACGGGGGTTTGGTTTTGCGTTCTCGCCGGATGTTCTGTTAAGGTTTTACCCGTTGCGAAGAACGGTTGACGTTCTGAGAAACGCGGATGTGGCTCAGTTGGTAGAGCATCACCTTGCCAAGGTGAGGGTCGCGGGTTCGAGTCCCGTCATCCGCTCGGGCGATTGGCGCAGCGGGAGCGCGCTTCCCTGACACGGAAGAGGTCACTGGTTCGATCCCAGTATCGCCCACGGTCATCCTGGAAACAGGACTGGCGGGCTATAGCCCAGCCGCACAAGCGGTTCACGCGGATGTGGCTCAGTTGGTAGAGCATCACCTTGCCAAGGTGAGGGTCGCGGGTTCGAGTCCCGTCATCCGCTCTCAATCGGGAATCCACTCGATCCCATTGGGTGTGGTGGGTTGGCCGAGAGGCGAGGCAGCGGCCTGCAAAGCCGTATACACGGGTTCGAATCCCGTACCCACCTCGGGCGATTGGCGCAGGGGTAGCGCGCTTCCTTCACACGGAAGAGGTCACTGGTTCGATCCCAGTATCGCCCACCAGCAAGTCGGATCTGTTAGTCCGGCTTTTTTGTTTATCGAACTCTCGTCAAATGTCGGCGGGAGTTTTTTCTTCGTCTCCTGTTGACGGCGTTTGTGTGGGTCATAGGACACTACGTGTTGCTGGAAGGGTGACTTTTCGGCGCCGATGGTGCGGTCACCGTACGCAACGAGGGGCGGGACCCTTCGGGGTCTCGCCCCTGTCGTCGCCGGGGAGGCATGGGGATCGTCGGGAGGCCTGCGAGCCCTTCAGGTCCATCTTCTGTTTCTGTGAACGCATCCTGCGCACCTGGGCCCCTTTGATGCGCACGTTAACCCGATAGGTGGTGGTCTGGGCGGCCTGCCCACCATGCCACCAATGGGGTTTAGCTGCGCATCAGAGGGTTAAGGGTGCCAGTAGAAGGGCCCCGGTGCCAGGCACACGGCACAACAAACTCGCCCGGCGGTATCCCACGACTGCTGGTCCGCGAAAAAACTCGACCAGCACGGCCGCTCCAGCCGCATTTCCGCGAAAATACTTGCCCAGCGCGCCATCAAACGCCAATTTTGGGCCATTGTGAGCACACAGGGCGAACTTTTTCGCGCCCGCACCCACATCATGCCGGGCAGGGCGAAAAATATCGCGCACGAGGCGCGACAACATGGCGGTTTCACCCCCACGCACTCACCCGCGAGTAAAGGCGACAATGGTTTCAGACAACCGGGCCACCTGGCCTACAGGGTCAGGCCGCAGTGCCCGCGGGCCCTGAAGCTATGTACAGCCCCGCCATTTCACACCTGGACCCTCCAACCCGCACGTGGGCCCGATGACACGCGCATGGGCCCTACAACTCGCACGTTAACCTGATGACATGCGCGTGGGCAACGCCGCCCACATGCACATCTAGGGGTTGACGTGCGTATCAAGGGGTTAACGCGCATGTTCAGGGGCTTGCGTGCGAACAACACTCCACGACAGGCACCATTGTGCCCAAAACGTAGACCACCTCGCCCGAAACAGCCCGGTTTCACCGGTTTTTGCCGAGGTGGTCTGCACTGTGGGCACCACACAACCGCAAACCGTGATCTCACCGCCACCAAACGGGGGGAATTGCACTACATGATGCTCCGACACGCCGTCGATACGCCGAAGAAGGGCTTCATGTAGTGCAAAACCCTCACCACCATCGGCATAGAGGGCGTCGCCGGGCCCGGCACCCAGAAAATCCGTGGGTCCACAAGCAACAACCAGTGCCATGCGGCAACACGTAGTGTCCTATAACCCCTTTGTGTCGCGTGGCGCTGGGGAGATGGTCGATCAGTGCGCAGCGTTGTTTTACCCTTCCATTTGCTGAACGACTGGTGAGTTTGTTGGATGTTTGCGGCTATTGTTCGCTCATTGGACGACACGCCCGAGTAGCAAATTTTGTCAGTTTATAAATTAGTCCGACAAATCAGCGATGTTCACTCTTGTCGCTCGTGTTAGTTGTGGTGTCTGAGGAACTAATCGCTCTGATTCTTGACCAAATTGCAGGCGATTGCCATAGACTGGTGTGGTATGCGGCGACGTCGTCGCACATCCCGTTGACAGGAGTTTTCTATGGTTGCCCTGAAGCGCCGTCACTTCGGTGTTCTTCTTGCGACTTTCGCATTGGTTTTGAGTTTCTTCGGCCTAGCGCAGTTTGTCGGTGCTCAGGCCCCTGCATCTGCGGCCCCCCTGAGCTGCCCCGAGCCGACCACGAATGTGAGCAATAAGGTCACCTTGGATTGGGACAACGCTCAGCTCGTCGACCACGCCGGCCGTGAGACAAAGGCCGTGGGCGATTGGTGGGACCTCGGCATCAAGCTGCCGTGGAAGACTGACGGCCGCGTGAAGGCCGGCGACTACTTCACCTACGACGCCTCGATCGTCAACGCCGCGACGGGGGAGAGCGTCCTGCGTCCGAACGTTGCTCGTAAGTTCGAGGTCATCTCCAACAACGGCGTCGTCGTCGGCTGCGGCACCTGGGGTGCTGACGGTATGGTGACCGTCGTCTTCAACGAGAAGGTCGAGTCTGCTGCGCAGTGGTACGGCCACGTGTCCACCAACGGCCTGACGCAATACAGCGGTCCTGGCGGTGAGCAGTACACGGTCAAGCTGGGTAAGAAGGTCGAGCGCAAGATTGACATGCTGCGTCGCACCCCCGGCGTTCCCCGCTACCAGAAGGACGGCTGGCTGAACCTCGCTGAGGATAAGGATGGCGACGAGAACAAGGCCATCATGTGGCGCGTTGTGTTCCCCGCAGGCGACAAGGCCGTGACCGGCGCGTCGATCGTCGACGAGGTTCCCGCCGGCTCCAACTGGAACTTCAACTGCGACGTCGTCAACGACTACACGAAGAACCACACCTACCTGGTGACCGACCCGACCACGTCCAAGGGTCTCTATCAGGATAATGACACCTCGAAGGGTGCTTTCGGTGCAGCTGCGCAGGTCAAGTGCACCTCGACGAAGGTCACCGTGACCCTCGCCGAGATTCCCGCGAACCAGGCCGCGATTGTCCTGCTGCCCGCCCATGTTGAGGGTGCGAAGCGCGCTGGAGATGTCGTGGGTGTTTTCTCCAACACCGTCAACTTCAACGTCGCCGGCGTGAAGGTTACCGAGCCCATCACGAAGACCCTTTACTACGGTGCGTCTGCCGACGCATACGCCCACCAGACCTTCTCCGTAACCAAGAAGGTCGAGGGTGACCTGCCCGAGTCTGCCCAGGACCTCGAGTACCCGCTGACGATCACCCTGAAGAACGACGCCGATCCCTCGGTGAACAAGACCTTCGAGGCTTCCGTCAAGGCTGGCGAAACCTACACCTACCCCACGTCTCTGCCCCTGGGCACCGTCGTGACGGTGTCGGAGGGCGACCTACCCGCCGGTGCGGGTATCACCTGGAACGACGGTGAGAGCCGCGTCTTCAAGACCGCCGAAGGCGTCACCCTCTCCGCGGATAACCGCGAGGCTACCTTCACGCTGAGCGATGATCAGGTTTACTCGCTGACCCTGACCAACGTTCTGGCCCCGACCCCGACCCCGACCCCGTCGGCCACGCCTTCGACCCCTGCTCCTACTCCCTCGGCAACCCCTTCGCCTGCTCCTAAGCTGGCCAAGACCGGTACCGATGCGGCAGGCCTGGGTGTCCTGGCTGGAATCGTCGCGATCGCGGGTCTGTCTCTCGTGGCAGCAAAGCGCCGTAGCCACTGATGACGACGCTGTCCTGAGGTGCGTGAGCGCCTGAGGGAGCGAAGTGGGCGGGATGAGCAATGCTCATCCCGCCCACTTCTTTGTGTGTGCTTCGTTGGTAGCGGTTCAGGCATGTGGGGATAGGGGGCGGGTCAGTTCGGACAAAAGTCCTGTCAAAAGATGAGTGGTTACGAATCCCGCTGACGATGTCGCCTAAGGGAGTGGCGGACTATGGTGCTGTAGTCAATCGTGCGCGGTTGCTTGTGTGGCCTATTGTGGGTGATCGAAGGCGTTTGGAGCTGTCATGCGATGGAGGATGGCACACCGAACGAGGATGAGTGTCTTGTGGTCGCGTGAGGTGGAAATGGGTCACGGCGAGCAGAAATGTGATTAACAGCATTACTTTGTAAAATCCGCGTTTTTACTGGTCAAGTGTATTTGACCTGCTGTGCGAAAAATTAAATTGGTTCAATTACAGATATGTTTTTTGTCTTGCATATATGCAGGTTGAACTGGTTTGACAGGGAAATTTTATTTAAATAGTTTTTTGCTAACGTGTTGACTGCTAGCTATTTTGCTCCGTTACTCTATAATTATGTGCTTGAGGCGATACCGTCTCATGCCCATCGACAGGAGTATTTTATGGTTGCGTTGAAGAGCAGTCGGCTTAGCGCACTTCTTGTAGCTTTCGCTCTGGTATTGAGCTTCTTTGGTGCTCTGCAGCTGTTGACGACCCGCACGGCATCGGCCACGGCGCTCGCGTGCCCCGCCCCCACGACGAACGTCAACAACAAGGTTGACCTTGACTGGGATAACCTGCAGCTGGTCAATCCCCAGGGTGCAGAAGCGAAGACAATCGCGAACCTGTGGGACGTCGGCGTCAAACTGCCGTGGAAGACGAACGGTGCTGTGAAGGCCGGCGACTTCTTCACCTACGACGCGACCGTGGCCGAGGCAAACACGGGTCAGGTGATCCTGCGCCCCACAGCCGAGCGTACCTTTGACGTCCGTTCCGCAACCGGCGTTGTCATCGGCTGCGGCACCTGGGGGACCGACGGTATCGTCACCGTCGTCTTCAACGAGAACGCCGACTCGGCCGCCGAGTGGGCGGGCTCCGTGACGACGAGCGCCGCGATTCAGTACACCGGCCCCGCCAACGAGAACTTCGTGGTGCAGGTCGGCAACAAGGTGGTCTCGCGCAAGGTCAATATGGTCGTGCGCCCCACCGGTGAAGCTCGCACTGTCAAGGAGGGCTGGATTGGCCTGAACGACAGTGAGGATGGCGATGAGAACAAGGCCATCATGTGGCGTGTTATCCTGCCGGCCGGTGATAAGGCCGTGAAGGGTGCGTCGATCGTTGACGAGGTTCCCGCTGGCGAAAAGTGGAGCTACGACTGCGCCACGGTGAATGACTACGTCAAGAAGCACACCTTCGTCGTCGTCGATCCGACTACGCCAGAGGGCAAGCGCCTGAGCATGGACACCTCGAAGGGTGCCTTCGGTCATGATTCTACGGTCGAGTGCACGCCCCAGAAGCTGACCGTGACCTTCCCCGAGATCCCCGCGAACCAGTCGGCGATCGTCGAGATTCCGACTCGCGTCGAGGGGGCCAAGCGTGCCGCTGACGTCGTTGGTAAGTTCTCCAACACCGCGAAGTTCAACGTGCCCGGCAAGAACGTTTCGCCCGTCACGAAGGTGGTGCGTTTTGGTGCGTCTGCGGATGCCTTTGCACACCAGACCTTCTCCGTGACGAAGAAGGTTGACGGCGAGCTGCCCGACAATGCGAAGGACCTCGAGTACACCCTGAACATCACGCTGAAGAACGACGCCGATCCGTCGGTCAACAAGACCTACCAGGCGACCGTCAAGGCGGGTAAGAGCTACAGCTACCCGGGCACCCTCCCGCTGGGCACCGAGGTGACCGTCTCCGAGGGCGACCTCCCTGCAGCCGATGGCGTGACCTGGAACGAGGCCGAGAGCCGCGTGTTCGATACCGCGCAGGGCGTCACCCTCAAGGCCAACAACCGCGAGGCGACCTTCAAGCTCAGCGAGGATCAGCTCTTTGCTCTCACCCTGAACAACAAGCTGGTGCCGACTCCTAAGCCGACGCCGACTCCCACGCCGACCCCGACGCCGACCCCGACGCCGACTCCCACGCCGACCCCGACGCCGACGCCGACCCCGACCCCGACCCCGACCCCGACGCCGACGCCGACGCCGACCCCGACGCCGACGCCGACCCCGACGCCGACGCCTTCGGAGTCCCCGAAGCCTAGCCCGACGCCTTCGGAGTCCCCGAAGCCTAGCCCGACGCCTTCGGAGTCCCCGAAGCCTACCCCGACGCCTTCGGAGTCCCCGAAGCCGGAGCCGACCCCGACGCCTTCGACGCCTCCGGCCCCGCGCCTGGCGAAGACCGGTGCTGACGCTGCAAATGTCGGCGTCCTCGCCGGAATCGTGGCCCTTGCGGGTGGCTCGCTCGTCGCGGTCAAGCGTCGTCAGCGCTGAACCTGACGAAGGTGGCTCTCGCGGCACCGAGCCAGTGACGTGAGTGTGCTCACTATGCGAGACGCGGGTGGGAAGACATGGTCTTCCCACCCGCGTGTTCTATGTGCGTGAGTTGGCGTACTGAGTGTTGGTGACATGTCACCAACACTCGTGTAGAGAGGGCCCCGGTCGTTCGGTGATGGTTGGGTGCTGGAAACAGCTCAGCGCCGGCTCGCAGTGAACCCGCCGCTGCGTCGGGCGGCCCTCGGCGGTCTAGTCGGTGAGGAGATACACCCGAGCCTCCCATGGTCTCATTGGAGTGGTAACCGTGGGTTCGCTCTGAATGTGGTCGCCGGCCTCATCTGTCTTGACGAATGACGCGTCCGTATTGCCCAGGTAGAGGCGCCACGGCAACGATGCCACGGCCTCGTCCTCGGGGGAGAACAGGGGAGCGTGGGGCTCCCCCGACAGATTGACCATCACGAGGACGTCCGAACCTGGCGCGGCGCGCCGGTAGACGAAGAGCGCGGACGCTGATGCGTCTATCCGAGTGAACGTTCCATCGGTCAGTGCAGGGATGGTGTGGCGAGCGCTGATGAGCGCGCGGTAGTACGACAGAACGGACTGAGGATCTTCCGCCTGTACTGCGACGTTAATGTGCTCAGCTGAAGCGGGTACGTCAATCCACGGGACTGCCTCAGAGAAGCCGGCAGCGGGGGAGGAGTCCCACTGCATTGGAGTCCTGCCGTTGTCTCGCGACATCGCGGCGAGCCCCTCGGGGACCTCGTCAATCCCTAGGCGTTTCATGTACGTCACGGATTCGACGTCGCGGAAATCGGCTGCGGCCGTGAAATCACCGCCGAGCATGCCGATCTCCTGGCCCTGATAGATGAAGGGGGTGCCGCGCTGCAGGAAATAGGCGGTCGCCAAAGCTGTCGCCGATTCGTACCAGTAGCGCGACGGATCCCCGAAACGGGATACCGAGCGCGGCTGGTCGTGGTTCTCCAGGTACAGCGCGTTCCATCCGCGCGTCCCGAGCGTGTCCTGCCAGCGAGTGAGAACATCCGCCAACTCCCCGGGCACCAGGCGGCGGGGCGAAAACTTGCCGTTCTCGAGGCCGAGGTTGACGTGCTCGAACTGGATGAGCATGTTGAACTCGCGGCGCTCGGGATCGCAAAACAGTAGTGCCGTTTCCGGTGACGCGTTCGAGGCCTCGCCGACCGTAAACGACCCCGGATGGTGGGCGAATGTCCGCTCGTGCATCTCCTGCAGGAATTCATGCAGACGAGGCCCGTCGGCGAAGCACTCGTGGCCGACCCCAAACGGTGGGCGGGGTGGCCCGCCATCGGGCAAGCCCGGTAGCTTCGAAATGACGTCGATCGCGTCGACCCTGAAGCCGTCGACGCCCCGGTCGAGCCACCAGTTCATCATCTCGTAGACGGCGTCACGAACCTGCGGATTCTCCCAGTTTAAGTCGGGCTGCTCGCGTGCGAAAAGATGGAGGTAGTACTGGCCGGTGGATGCGTCGTACTCCCACGCCGGGCCACCGAAAAAAGACTCCCAGTTCGTCGGCTCGGCACCGGGAGTGCCAGGGGTGAAGCCAGGGCGCGGATCCCGCCAGTAGTACCAATCTCGCCGCTCCGAATCGACACTCGATGCGGACTCAAGGAACCAGGGGTGCTCGATTGACGTGTGATTGACAACGAGGTCCATGACGATACGCATACCCAGGTTGTGGGCGCGCGTAACGAGCGCATCAAAAGCCTCGAGATCGCCGAACAATGGATCGATGTCGCGGTAGTCCGAGATGTCGTAGCCGTTATCCGCCTGAGGGGAGCGGTAGATCGGGGATATCCACACGATATCGACACCCAGCTCAGCCAAATAGTCGAGGCGGCGGATAATCCCCGCAAGGTCTCCGAGTCCATCCCCGTTCGTATCCTGGAACGAACGGGGATAGACCTGGTACAGCACGGCGTTCTTCCACCAGGGCTGCGCTGCGTAGAGCGTGCCAGGAAGCAGCTCGGGGTGGATGATCATCGCGCGTGTCGGTTGTACGGTTTAGTAGGCGTCGATAGAAGCCCAGGCTTCGTACACGCCCTTGTCCTGGTGGTAGAGCGCTGTGCACGTGAAGTTGAAGGTGCCGCTCTTGCCCGTGAGAAGAGTGCCGTTGAACTGACCGTTCGCCTGGTACTGGGGACGTCCACTCGAATCCACCCCGTCACGCACGACCGTCCAGGTCTGAAGCTTGCCCTGTTGGACCGTCTGCGACAGTGCCGACTTGCATTCGGTCATTACGCCGTATTCCTCATCGCTGCTGACGCTCCCGGAAGAACCCGTCCCCTGAGTCGGTGCAGGGCTGGGGTTCGTGCTGACGGGCGGCGCGGACTGGGTCGGTGCAGGGGCGGGAGCCGACGGAGCGGGGGAGGGGACCGCGGAAGGGGCGGACGTGGGCGCTGCGCTGCTCGAAGCGCTCGGCGAGGCCGACGCCTCGTCGTTGGAGGAATCGTCCTTGGTCAGCGCCCAGATCGCGACGCCGGCGATCAGGATGACGACCAGGACGGCTGCGATGATGCCGATGATGAGGCCCGTCTTTTTCTTCTCCGGCACCCCGCCGTACGGGGCTCCCTGGAACTGACCCTGCGGGTAGTAGCCCTGTTGAGGCTGCTGGTATCCCTGCTGCTGGTATCCCTGCTGCTGGTATCCTCCTGCCGCGGGCATCTGCTGGGTATATTGCTGCCCGACCGGGTACTGGCCGTTGCCGGACATCGGCTGCTGGTTGGGGTTGAAGGGTGTGGACATGGGGACTCTCTCGGTCTATCGGAAACTGTCAGCGCGCGTGCGGCGTAGCGGAGCTGTCGTGCTCGACGAGGTCATGCTGTGTCTCAGTAATCTTCGGGGATAACGAAAGCGGAGAAAGTCTTTGAGTTGCCGAAGTAGAAGACAGAACAGGTGAAACGAGTGTTGACGTTCTTCTTCGTAATCTTGTTCGTGCCTGTGACTGTGCCGGTGTAATCCCACCACTGGGTATCACCGTAGGTATCCTGCAGCTCGAGCTTTCCGCCAGAGACGGTTGCATTCGTGTAATCGTTGTCGATTTCCTTGTTGCACTCGGCGATGGCCTGCTGTTCCAGATCGGAGTTAGAGCCGCCACCAGGCGCGGAAGGCTTGGTGCCCACTGGAGGCTGCGAGGGGTTGGTGCCGCCAGGTGCGGAAGGGTTGGTGCCCGCGGGCGGCTGCGAGGGGTTGGTGCCCACCGGAGGCTGCGCAGGGTTGGCCCCTGCCGCGGGAGCCGAGGTGCTCGGAGCGCTCTGGGCAGCTGCGTCGTCGGAAGAGTCGTCGTCGGACATGAACCACCAGATGGCGACGCCGGCGCCAATGAGCACGACCAGGGCGGCCACGATGATGCCGATGATGAGGCCCGTCTTCTTCTTTGCGGGCTGCCCGCCACCCGGGTTGCCCTGGAACTGACCCTGAGCATAGTAGCCCTGCTGAGCCTGCTGACCGTAGCCCTGCTGAGCCTGCTGACCGTAGCCCTGCTGAGCCTGCTGACCGTAGCCCTGAGACTGGCCGTAGCCGCCCGCCACAGGCATCTGCTGGGTGGGCTGCTGCCCGTAGCCGCCGATGGCAGGCATCTGCTGGGTGGGCTGCTGCCCAAAGTCACCTTGCGGGTATCCACCCTGCTGGGGGTAGCCACCCTGCTGGGGCTGATAGGGCTGCTGATTCTCGGGAGAATAGGGCGTGCTCATGATGTACTTCCATGTTGGTGAGAGAGGTCTCAGGGAACATTCTGTATCCTACCAGGCGCTAGGCTTGTGGCATGACGATCGACTATCTGACTCAGACGCGACCGCTGATGCCCCGCGAAGACATCCTCCCCGTCATTATCGGAGGAGACTTCGGAGTGTACGGAATTGGGCGTTGTTTCAACGAAGCGTTTGGGTGTCGGTGTATCTGCGTAGGATCGCAGCCGACCGCGTCGATCACACGCTCACACTTTTTTGATGTCCGCCACGTGAGCGCTCATGCGAGTGACGCACAGCTCCTGGACGTCCTCATGAGTATCGCGAGTGAGCATCCGGATAAGAAGCTGATCCTGATGGCCAACCACGACATCTTCTCGGCGTTCGTTGCCCGGAACATGGAGACGCTCTCCCGTCACTACGCGCTGCCGTTCCCCACCGAGGACGTCATGGATCGGCTGACCGACAAGGCCGAGTTCGCCCGCGCGTGCGAGCGCGCTGGGATCGCTACGCCAGGCACGGTCGAGGTCGATTTCTCCGATGTAGAGGACGAGGCTTGGGCCGCTCCCGAGATTCCGTTCAGTTTCCCGGTGGTTGCTAAGTCCGCGAAGGGTGAGCCCTACGATGTCCTTGAATTCGAGGGCAAGCGCAAGATCTGGTTCATCGACACGGCCGATGAACTCACCCAGCTGTGGGGGACCCTGAAGGCTGCGGGCTTCCGCGATACCTTCCTTGTACAGGAGCTGATTCCTGGCGATAATACCGCGATGCGCTCGATCACCGCCTACGTGGACTCGCGCGGAGAAGTCACGCTGATCGGTTCGGCGCGTGTCCTCCTCGAAGACCACGCGCCGACGATGATCGGAAACCCCGTCGCCATGATCACAGAGGACTTCCCGACGCTGTGGCGCGATGCCTGCGCCCTGCTGACCGAGAACGGGTACCGCGGCTTCGCGAACTTCGACGTGAAGATCGATCCCCGCGACGGACGAGCACTGTTCTTTGAGGTGAACCCGCGCATCGGCCGCAACAACTGGTACATGGCCGCCGCCGGAGCGAACCCGATGATCCCGATGGTCGAGGATCTTATCGACGGTAAGGCCTGCGAGCAGACCCAGGCGACTGACGAGATTCTCTACACCCTCGTCCCGGACTCCCTGCTACTGCACTACATCACCGACGAGGACCTGCGCGCGCGCGTCAAGCGCATCATTCGCGAGGGCCGGCGTTTTGATCTGCTCCTGAACCCGACGGAGAAAGACCTGCGCCGCAACCTCACCGTGTGGCTCCAGAAGCAGAACCACAGGCGTAAGTTCGCCCGGTACTACCCGGAACCCACCGAGACGTCCTACTGACGTTGCCTCTCCCCGCCCCGGCCTCGTCGGCGGGGGAGAAGCCCCTGATAGACTGACTTCCTACGCGACCGATATTTCCGACCAACGAGGACACCATGACGACAACCGCACTCGTGCCCATCTCGCAGGACGATAAGATCGCCGCGGTCTCTGGCTTCCAGGACCGCTCCCTGCCCATCGAACAGACGTGCGTGTGGGAGGCGTTCGAGGAATCCCAGGGCCATGGAGTGTGGGGTCGCTACGCCTGGTGCGAGGACGATTCCAAGATCGCGTTCATCACCCTGTACAAGTATTCGGTGCGCGGCGTCCACTACCTGTGGGCGAAGTGGGGACCCGCGTGGGTCAAAGAAGCGAGCCCCGAGCGCGAAGCCGCTCTGCGCGCGGACCTTGTACGCGAGATTAAGGCGAAGGACAAGAGCGTCGCCTTCGTGCGCCTGCATGCCATCTATCAGCACCCCGACCTGTGCATGCCGCTGCAGACGATTTCCTATGACCGCACTGTCATCATCGACACCTCCGGCAAGACCGAGGAAGCGATCCTCGCCGCCATGCCCAAAGCCGGTAAGCGTTCGATTCGCTCCGGCCTGAAGAAGGGTAAGGCCGAGGGCGTGACCTTCCATGAGGACACCGCAAACGCGGCGCAGGTCATCGACGAGTACTACGCCGTCATGGAGGAGACCGCCAAGCGTGACGGCTTCCGTCCCCACCCCAAGGAGTACTACCTCAGCCTGCTTGAGACGCTGGGCCCGAAGCACGCGCGCATCTTCTCGATGCGTGACGCCGATGGAAACATCCTGTGCTGGGACTTCTGCCTCGTTGAGGGAATCCGCGCGCAGGCCGAGTATGGCGCTTCGACCGAGGCCGGCCGCCGCCTGCGCCAGCCCCCGGTCCTGGACTTCCTGGCCGCAGAATTCCTCGCCCGCGACGGCGTGCGTGAATTCGACCTGATGGGCGCCCACTCGCCGCGCTGCCCCGACCTCTACAGCGTCGGAAAGTACAAGAGCGCCTTTGCCTCACACTTCACAGACGTGCCCGGCGGTTGGGACATGCCCATCAAGAAGGCCACATACCGTGCCCTGACCGCCGCGAAGGCCGTCAAGGACTGGCGCGCCCGCTCCTGAAGCGGACCCGCCACGGGGCTAGAATTCAATTCGCAACACAATCTCGCGTATCTAACGAAACTAGGAGACACAGTGCCCGATATCTCGCTCGTCATTGACGGACACGAACAGACCGTACCGGCGGGGACCACGGGCACGACGTGGTTCGAGAAGTCGCGCGACGTCGTCGCCATCAAGGTCGACGGCACACCGCGCGACCTCGAGACGCCTTTTGAGGCAGGAACGACCGTTGAGGCCATCACGCTGGCCAGCGAGGACGGCCTGAACATCCTGCGTCACAGCGCCACCCACGTGCTCGCGCAGGCCGTGCAGGACGTGTTCCCCGACGTCAACCTCGGCATCGGCCCCTTCATCACCGACGGCTTCTACTACGACTTCGGCAACATCGACGCCGTCACCCCCGAGCTGCTGCGCGACCTCGAGAAGCGCATGAAGCGCATCATCAAGGAAGGCCAGCGCTTCGTGCGCCGCGAGATCTCCGAGGAGGAGGCCACCCGTGAGCTGGCCGAGCAGCCCTACAAGCTCGAGCTCGTCACCACGAAGGGCAAGGGCGCTGAGGGCGCATCCGTCGAGGTCGGCGGCGGCACGCTCACCATGTACGACAACGTCCGCCGTGACGGCTCCGTCGCCTGGAAGGACCTGTGCCGTGGCCCCCACCTGCCCTCCACCAAGCTCATCGGCAACGGTTTCGCGCTGACCAAGGCCTCGGCCGCCTACTGGAAGGGCGACCAGTCGAACGATCAGCTCCAGCGCATCTACGGCACCGCCTGGGCCTCCAAGGAAGACCTCGTCGCCTACCAGGAGCGCATCAAGGAAGCCGAACGCCGCGACCACCGTCGCCTCGGTGCCGAGCTGGACCTGTACTCCTTCCCCGAGGAGATCGGCCCTGGCCTCGTTGTCTTCCACCCCAAGGGTGGCATTCTGCGCCACGAGATCGAGTCCTACGTGACCGACCGACACAAGAAGGCCGGCTTCGACTTCGTGCACACCCCCGAGATTTCCAAGGGCGGGCTCTTCCACACGTCGGGTCACCTGCCCTACTACGCGGACACCATGTTCCCGCCCATGCTCGTCGACGAAGAACGCGACGAAGATGGCAACGTGACGAAGGCGGGCCAGGAGTACTACCTCAAGGCCATGAACTGCCCGATGCACAACCTGATCTTCCGTTCGCGCGGACGTTCTTACCGCGAGCTGCCCTTGCGCTTCTACGAGCTGGGCCACGACTACCGCTACGAGAAGAGCGGCGTCGTCCACGGCCTGACCCGTATGCGCGGCTTCACGCAGGACGACTCGCACACCTACTGCACACCTGAGCAGGCCTCGGAGGAGATCCGCACGCAGATCGAATTCTTCCTGTCGATCCTGTCGGCCTTCGGCCTCAAGGACTTCTACCTCGAGCTGTCCACGCGCGACGAGGACGGCAAGAAGAAGGACAAGTTCATCGGTTCGGACGAGGACTGGGCGGCCGCCACGAAGGCGCTCGAAGACGCCTGCGCCGCGACCGGTCTCGATCTCGTTCCCGATCCGGGCGGCGCCGCCTTCTACGGCCCCAAGGTCTCCGTGCAGGTCAAGGACGCGATCGGCCGCACCTGGCAGATGTCGACGATCCAGTACGACTTCAACCAGCCCGACCGCTTCGACCTGGAGTACACGGCGGCCGACGGCTCCCGTCAGCGCCCCGTCATGATCCACTCCGCGAAGCTCGGATCCGTCGAGCGCTTCATCGGCGTCCTCACCGAGCACTACGCGGGTGCGTTCCCGGCGTGGCTCTCGCCCGTCCAGGTCCGCCTCATCCCCGTCGCCGAGGCCTTCGACGGCTACGTCAAGGACGTGGCCGCGAAGCTGCGCGAGCGCGGCGTGCGCGTCGAGACCGACCTGTCGGACGACCGCTTCGGCAAGAAGATTCGCAACGCCTCCAAGGACAAGATCCCCTTCACGCTCATTGCCGGCGGCGAGGACGTCGAGGCGGGCGCGGTGTCCTTCCGTCTGCGTGACGGCTCACAGCACAACGGCGTCGCCGTTGATCGCGCCGTCGAGCTGATTGTGTCGCACATCGAGCAGCGCAACAACGCCGACCAGATCGACGGCCTCGACGAGGCGTGAGCGACATGAGCGATGCTGGTGCCGAATCGAACGGTGCCGCGAACAGCCAGTTGCCGACCGAGGACGCCCGCGAGCTTGCGGGCGTCCCGGACGGCTTCGGTCGTTTCTGGACCCCCTACCGGATGGCCTACATCCGTGGAGAAGGCAAGCCAGCCGATGCCTCGGATGTCGGGTGCCCGTTCTGCACGGCGCCCGGTAAGGACGACCAGGCGGGACTGATCGTCTACCGCGGCGACGCGTGCTTCGTACTCATGAACCTGTTCCCTTACAATTCCGGGCACCTGCTCGTGTGCCCGTATCGTCACGTCTCCGACTACACGGAGCTCACCGACGCGGAACGCGTGGAGCTTGGGAACCTGACGGCGACCGCCATGCGCGTCACCCGTGAGGTCGCGTCTCCGGCGGGTTTCAACCTGGGCATGAACCAGGGTGAGGTGGCCGGGGCCGGTATTGCCGCTCACCTCCACCAGCACGTCGTTCCGCGCTGGCTCGGGGACGCCAATTTCCTGCCGATTATCGCGCAGACGAAGGCTGTGCCCGAGCTTCTCGAAGACGCTCGAGCGCGTCTTGCCGCCGCCTGGCCGAAGGAGGACTGATGCTCGGAAATCACGGGCGTTCCATCACGAAGGCAATCTTTACGCCTCTCGCTCGCGTTCTCGCACGAATGGGGGTCACCCCGAATATGGTGACGGTCGCGGGCACCGTTGCGACGGTTGCGATCGCGGTCATCTGCATTCCGCAGGGGTGGATCTGGCAGGGCGGCATCGCGCTGGCCGTCGTTATGTTCGGTGACTCTGTGGACGGCACGCTCGCTCGGATGACGACGGGTAGCACACGCTTCGGAGCTTTCCTCGATTCGACGCTCGACCGACTGGGTGACGGGGCCGTGTTTGGCTCCCTGACCGCTTACGCGGTCTTCCAGATGGACAACTCGTTTGTGCGCACATGGGCGATCATCGCCGGCATCTGCTCGATCGTCGGTGCGGCTGCAGTGCCCTACGCGCGCGCCCGCGCCGAGTCCGTCGGCGTTGTCGCCAAGTTGGGCATCGCCGAGCGAACCGACCGACTCATCATCGGTATGGGCGCGGCGATTCTCATGAGCCTCGGCCTGCCCGAGTGGGTGTTTGCGGCTGGCCTGACCTGGGTGGCATTTGCCTCCTTCGTGACCGTCTGCCAGCGCATTTGGTTCACCGCTCGTCACATCGACGAGGGAGCGCCGTGAGTTTTTCGCCCCTGTCGCTCGCCTTCGCTGTCGCCCCTCGACTTCCGCTGCGCGTCGTCATGCGCATGGCGGACACGGGTGCGTCGATCGCGGCGAGGCGCGGGGGCTCAATGATTGATCTACTGCGCGCCAACATGGCGCGTTTGACTGGAACGGAGCCGTCGTCCGACGAGCTGCGCGACGCAGTTCGCTCGCACATCCGCAACTACGCCGAGCAGCTAATGCTCGGGTCGCGTCGTGGCGCGCCGTTGCTTGAGGGAGTCTCCTTCGAGGGATTCGAGGCCTTGGCCGCGGCCAGCGAAGACGGCCCGGTCGTCCTCGCCCTCGGACATTCCGGCAGCTGGGATCGTGCCGGCGCGTGGGTGTGCGCACACGGCCGGGGCATCGTGACTGTCGCGGAGAAGGTGGAGCCTCCCGCGCTGTTTGAGCGTTTCGTGTCGTTGCGCGAAGGCCTCGGCATGGAGATCATCGGCGTCGCGAAGGGTGAGTCGGTCTTTTCCACTCTCATCGAGCGCGTGCGCGGCCGTAGCGTCATCGTCCCGCTTCTTGCGGACCGGGATATTTCGGGTTCGGGCATCGAGGTAGACCTCGGTACGCGGCGGGCACTCGTCGCCGCGGGTCCCGCTGCGCTCGCGACCAAGCTGGAGCGCCCCCTCTTCGTCGCCTGCATCACGTACGAGAACGAGACGTCGACCGGGGCGGATGTTCGCGTGCGTTGTGTTGGGCCGATCAGTGCCGATGCTCAGGAGCGACCTGGCCTCAACCGCGTCGAGGCCCTCACGCAGGCATGGGTCGATGAATTTGCCGCCATGATGGCGTCGAAGGTGCAGGACTGGCACATGATGCAGCGCGTGTATGTTGAGGATCTTGACCCCGAGCGCCTGGCGCGCGCGAGGGCCGAGCACGAGAGGAAGAATCGATGAAGATCGGAATCGTGAACCCGTACTCCTGGGACGTGCCCGGGGGCGTGGGCTTCCACATTCGTGACCTTGCCTTGAAGCTGCGCTCACGTGGCCACGACGTCCAGGTGCTGACGCCGTCGACCTCGGACGACCTACCCGAGTGGATCACGTCCGCCGGTTCGTCCGTGTCGATTCCCTTCAACGGATCGGTGGCCAACATTTCCGTGAAACCGAAGGCGCTCGCGCGGACTCGCCGGTGGCTGGCAGATAATGATTTTGACGTCGTGCACGTTCACGAGCCAGTCGTTCCCTCGGTGTCCATGGCAGCCGCGATGCTGTCGAGTGCCCCCCTCGTGGGAACATTCCACGCGGCCCTCGGACGGTCGGTCTCGCGCGCGATTGCCTCGGCCCCGATGCGCCTGTACATGGAACGCATTGGGGTGCGCATCGCGGTCTCCGAGGAGGCACGTCGAACGCTGATCGAGCACCATGGCGGCGACGCCGTCATCATTCCGAACGGGGTCGAGACGGCCTCGTTCCGCACCGCGCAACCCCTTGAGCAGTGGGTGGCGACGGACGAACGTCCGGTGATCGTGTTTCTTGGCCGCCTTGATGAGCCCCGCAAGGGCCTGGGCATTTTCGCAGGAGCTATCGCTGGTGTTCTCGAGCGCTTCCCGGGTGCCCGTTTCCTGATTGCCGGACGAGGAGATGCTCCGGAGATTCGCCAGGCCGTCGAGCGTTTTGGTGATTCCGTGTCGTTCCTCGGCGGAATTAGCGACGAGGAGAAGGAATCTTTGCTCGCGGGTGCCAGCATCTACGTCGCTCCGCAGACGGGCGGCGAGTCTTTCGGTATTGTCCTCGTCGAGGCGATGGCGGCCCATACGGCTGTCGTTGCTTCGGATATCCCCGCGTTCCGCGCGGTTCTCGAGGAAGGACGAGCCGGCGCGCTCTTCGAGACGGGCAACAGTGACTCGCTCGCGCGTACGCTCATCGACCTGCTTAGCGATCGTGAGCGCCTCGAGGAGTTGTCCGCTTCCGGAGCTCGCTCGTCGGCGCAGTACGACTGGGAAGTTGTGGCGGATAAGGTCTTTGAGGTCTACAAGCTCGCGATTGCCATGGGAAGTCCCGCCGACTCGGGAAGCCGGCGTGCACGTGACCTCATCCGAGGCCGTGGAGAGGAAGGGCAAGAACACGCATGATCTCCTTGTCCCCGTGGTTGCTTGTTGCCATCGTTCTTGCTGTCATCGCGCTTGGCGTCGTTGCAGGATTCGCGATTACGCGGGCGCGCCGTCTGGACCGGCTCCATCAGCGCATCCTTGCGTCGCGCGACTCTCTCTCGCGCCTCCTGCTGCGCCGGGCCTCCGAGGCAGATCTGCTGAGCCGCAGCGTCGGGCTGGAAAACTCTGGCCTCGCCGACGCCGCACGCGCCTACATTCAGGACGGGGGAGACCAGCTCACCACCGATGGCCTCGACCGCCGAACTGCGGCGCAACGCCAGGGTGATCGTGTCGAGGTTGCGACGCGTTTGGAGCGTGCGTCCGCCCTGTCTCGCGCAATCCGCGAGACTCTCACCCCCGAAGAACGGGCGCGCATTGCGTCGGATCCTCAGGCCAGCGCACGCTTGGAAGCATTGGACGCGACGTGCTATCGCATCGAGCTCACGCGCAACGTGCATAACGTGGATGTCGCGGGAGTTCGCGCCCTGCGTTCCGCACGGATGGTAAAATTATTGCGACTGGCCGGGCATGCTCCGATTCCCGAGCCCATTGACTTTGATGATGACACGCAGACGGGCGGACGAGGTTACTGACATGCACGCGACCCACTGGGGAGGGCCCGGCGAAGACTATCGCCTCAGCAAGATCAGCAGTGCCACCATCGATTCCACTGATGGCGTCTCGGCACCGGCCCCCGACGATGCCGCTCCCGTCTGGCAGCCTCCCAAGGCCGCGCACTCCTTCCCCTGGTTCGAGGTCGTGATGACGACGATCGGCGTGCTGGGGACCATCGGCATCATCATCTTCGGTTTGGCACCCGAGTCTTCAAGCGTGACCGCCTTCGTGAAGACGACGCTGCTGTCCCTGGTCGCCCTCGTGATCGTCGTCGGCTTCCTCCAGCGGATCGACCGCTGGGAGCCAGAACCGTGGACGACGAAGCTTGCGATGTTTTTGTGGGGCGGGGGCGTGGCAACGCTGTCGGCGATGATCATGAATACGGCACTGGGCGAGGACATTGCCGCCACAATCGGTGACTTCGAGCGTGCGGAGCGACTCGGCGCGGCATTCATTGCGCCCCTTGTCGAGGAGACCCTGAAGGGGATCGGCGTCCTCATCATCGTCGTTGTACGCCGCAACTCCATCAACTCGGTGCTCGACGGTGTTGTGTACGCGGGATTCTCGGCGGCTGGGTTCCTTTTCTTCGAAGACATTTTGTACTTCCTGCGCACCGAGGGTCAAGGAACAAAGACTCTCGTGTTTGTGTTCGTTCTTCGCGCTCTGCTGGGACCGTTCCTGCACGTGATGGCAACCTCGATGACGGGCATCGGATTGGCGCTCGCCCTCCTCAAGTTCAAGCGGGGCTGGTCGAAGACCGCGATCGTCGTCGTCTTCTGGTTCTTCGCGATGCTCATTCACTTCGTGTGGAATGGAAGCCTCGCATTGACTGAATCCGGATTGGGCTTTATTGCCATGTATCTCGTGGTGGGTATTCCCGGGTTCGTCCTCTGGTCGATTCTGCTGCTGCGAGCTGCACGCCGGGAGGCTCTCCACATTCGCGAGGGCCTGGTTCCCTACGTGCGTACCGGATGGATCCTTCCCGGCGAAGTCTCGATGGCGACCGATCGTCGCGCGCGTCAAGCCGCCTTCAAGTGGGCTGCCCAGGGTGGTCGGGATGCGAAGCGCGCGATGCGCGCCTTCTTGTCCGACCTGGCCTCCCTCGGCCTCGACCAGCGCCTCATGGCTCGCCACGGCGCCGATCGTTCTCGCATCGAAAACGATCGTCAGATGCTGGCCGATGCCGTTGAAAACCGGCGCGAATTCCTGCGACTGACCTCGATCGCGGAACAGCAAAAGGACGTCACGAACGCCGTGGCAGGTCGGGCACATGTTGCCTGACGCGCAGTATTGAGCTGGGGCAGCATGGCGGTACGGACGAGCTGAGGAGACGACAGGTTTTCTCGGTGGCCACCGGCTCATGCCCTCTCGTGTGAGCACCTTCTCATGGATAGTTCATCGCGCCCTCATAGGTGACGCATAGGAACATGGGGCACGCTAGGGGTGACAGAAAGGAAATAACGTGACTCATGCTGTGTCTTTGCGCCCTCGTTCGTGGGCGCTGGTCGTCTGCTCGCTCATTCTCATTGCACTGAGCGTTCCAACGGCGATTTATGAATGGAACCAAGCCCTGTCAGGGATCGATGCATCCACTGGATGGCTGGCTGTCGGTGCCTCCACGCTCAGCGCAATCGTGGGCCTGGCGTTTCTCGCGTGGGCCGCTCGCCTCAAGCCCACCGTGCTGTCCTGGTTGGCCGCATTCGGCTGGGGAACCGGCGGTGCGTTGATCTTTGCGGGATTTGGAAACGGCTTCATCGACTCGGCGGTCGAGGCGAGTAATTTGAGTGATGAGGCTGTTGATTTCGTGACGTCTGTCGTCACAGGTCCCCTCGTCGAAGAAACAGGCAAGGGCATCGGCGTTCTGGCGCTGATCCTCGCCGCCCGAAAGGTGCTCGATCGTCCCGCGCAGGGTGGTGTTCTCGGCGCGCTTGTTGGCCTCGGTTTCGCCTGGGGTGAGGACATCGGCTACTACGTGAGCGCCCTTGAAGACGGGATGAGTGGACTGTGGGAGTCGTTCCTGGCTCGCGCCCTGCTCGGCGCCTACGCGCATGCTATTTTCACGGGCGTCTTTGGCTACGCCCTGGCGTGGGCGGTGCTGCGTGCAAGGAATGCGATTGTTGGCTTCCTCGCTGCGGCCGGCGGATTCGTCGGAGCTCTCGCACTGCACGCCCAGGCCAATGGTGTCGGCTTCCTGGCTCCCGAAGACTCCTGGAACCTGACCTACGGTGCGATTGAGATCCCGGTTCTCGTCGTGAGTGTCGCCCTCCTCGTGTGGGGCTTGCGACGCCACCGGGCTACCCTGGGGGCATGAGCGCACTCGACTGGCCTGTGGACGCGGACGGCTATCCCCATCGGGAGGCCGCCCGCGTCCTTCTCTTTGATGACCGTGGACGAGTCCTGTTGGCCAAGGGGCACGACGAAGATCAACCGGAGCGATTCTGGTGGTTCACGATCGGGGGCGGCATCGAGGAGGGGGAGGACCCGCGCGGCGCAGCTGTGCGTGAGGTCTTCGAAGAGACCGGTATCGAGCTGGCCCCTGACGACCTCGTGGGCCCCGTCCTCTACCGGACCGCCGAGTTCGACTTCCTGGCTGTGACAGCCCGGCAGGACGAGTGGTTTTTCATCGGGCAGGCCCCTTCGACCGCTCTCAGCCGGGACGGGTGGACCGACCTGGAGCGCTCCGTCATCGACACTCAGGCCTGGTGGGATATTGACGAGGCCGCCGCCCAGATCGATGGAGAGATCTACCCCGCGCAGATCCTCGAGTATGCCCGCGCCTGGCGCGACGGGTGGGACGGGCACATGATTCGCCTGACGGACACGCGCGAACCCTAGCGTTTCCTCCTAGGCGAGGCCGAGGGGAGCGATCGCCAGGGACAGATCCGGAGCGTTGAGCTGGACCGACACCTGCTCGCGCACCGCGGGCTTCGCACAGAACGCGATACCGACCCCGGCCTCGTGCATCATGGGGATATCGTTCGCCCCGTCGCCGATCGCAACCGTGCGCTCGAGGGGGACCCCGAGGGACGAGGCCCACGAACGTAGGCAGTCGACCTTCACCTGGGAGGTGACGATGCGCCCCAGGACGCGGCCCGTCAACACGCCGTCGGCAACCTCGAGGCGATTCGCCGCGTAGAAATCGATGTCGAGGGAGGCCGCCAGGGGAGCGACCACTTCCTCGAATCCTCCCGAGACGACGCCGAACTTTCCGCCGGACCGGTGAACAGCGTCGATCAGCTCGCGTGCACCCGTCGTGGGGGAGATGGTGGACAGCACATCGCCGAAGACGGATTCGGGGACCCCCGCGAGGGTTGCGACGCGCTCGCGCAAAGACTCAGCGAAATCGAGCTCGCCATTCATCGCACGAGACGTAATCTCGGCGACCCTCTCACGGGTACCCGCAGCCTCGGCCAACTCTTCGATGACCTCCTGGCAGATCAGCGTCGAGTCAACGTCGGTGACGACGAGGCCGGGCGCCCCGCTGGCACACAGCAGCGGAGCACCCGGCTCGTCGAGACGGTGAGTCATGCTCACTTGCGGACGACCGCGCCCTTGGGAACGACCGTAATGCCGGACTCGGTGACGGTGAAGCCGCGCTCGCGATCGTGGTCAAGATCGACGCCGACGACGGCACCTTCCTCAACGACGACGTTCTTATCCAGAATCGTCTTCACGACCCGCGACGAGCGGCCGATACGACAGCCATGCATGACGACCGAATCCTCGATCTTTGCCCACGAGTGGACGTAGGTGTTCGGGGAAATGACCGAGCGAACGATCTCGCCACCGGAGACGATGACGCCGGGGGAGACGAACGAGTCGATCGCATGACCCAGGCGATCCGCATCGCCGTAGACGAACTTGGCCGGCGGCAGCGAACCGTCGATCATCGTCATGGTTGGCCATTCACGGTTGTACAGGTTAAACACCGGGTGCACCGAGATCAGGTCCATGTTCGCCTCGTAGTAGGCGTCCAGCGTACCGACGTCACGCCAGTAGTCGCGGTCGCGGTCGGTCGACCCCGGCACGTCGTTGTCCTGGAAGTCGTAGACGCCGCACTCGCCGCGCTCGACGAACCACGGGATGATGTTGCCGCCCATGTCGTGCTTCGAATTGGGGTTCTCCGCATCCTCACGCAGAGCGTTCACCAGATCCTTCGTGGTGAAGACGTAGTTGCCCATGGAGGCGAGGACCTTGGTCGGATCGTCGGGCAGGCCCACCGCGTTCTTCGGCTTCTCGAGGAAGTTCTTGACGACCCCGTTCTCGCCGTCGATGACGCCGAGCGCCGAAGCCAGCTCGATCGGCTGACGGATGCCGGCGACCGTGGCGGGCAGGCCCGAATCGATGTGGTGCTGGACCATCTGCGAGAAGTCCATGCGATAGATGTTGTCCGCACCGATGATGACGATGTACTCCGGCTGCTCGTCGTCGACGATGTTGAGCGACTGGTAGATGGCATCCGCGCTACCCAGGTACCAGTGCGGGCCACGACGCTGCTGAGCCGGCACAGGGGCAATGAAGTTGCCGAGTAGGGGAGACGTGTACCAGGTCTTTGTGACGTGGCGGTCGAGCGAATGGGACTTGTACTGCGTCAAGACAACAATCTTGAGGTATCCGGAATTCACGATGTTCGACAGAGCGAAATCGATCAGGCGGAAGTGGCCACCGAACGGAACTGCCGGCTTTGCGCGGTCATCCGTCAGAGGCATCAGTCGCTTACCCTCACCGCCCGCGAGAACGATTGCCAGAACGTGGTTCTTTGCCATGTGGCACCTCTTCGTTGGTCGAGTGGACCCGCATCGGCGCGAATCCGTGGGAGTGGCCACACTGTATTACAAATGTCTATCGATTGCTACACCGTCTCGTTTTCGACCAGCGGCAACGTGAGATCGGATACGATGTGTCTCATACGTCGCTCCCGTCGGAAGGACCCCACCATGCGCGTTGATCTCCTTACCCGTGAATACCCACCTCACGTCTACGGCGGAGCCGGTGTCCACGTACTCGAACTGGCCAAGGTCCTGCGTGGCCTCGTCGAGGACCTGCGCGTCCAGGCGTTTGACGGTCCTCGCGAACCGGGCACCGACGGAGCCGACCCGGGCGTGACCGGACATGCCGATCTGCCCCAGCTGGCAGGAGCGAACGCCGCGCTGCGGACGCTCGGTGTTGACCTCGAGATCGCCGCCGCGTGCGAGGGTTCTGACCTGGTCCATTCCCACACCTGGTACGCGAACTTTGCTGGACACGTTGCGTCGCTTCTCGGCGACATCCCGCACGTGATCTCTGCACACTCGCTCGAACCGCTGCGCCCGTGGAAGGCTGAGCAGCTCGGCGGTGGCTACCGCCTGTCCTCCTACGTGGAGAAGACCGCCTACGAGGCTGCGAGCGCGATCGTTGCCGTCTCGAACGGCATGCGTGACGATATTCTGCGCTGCTACCCGGCCGTCGATCCCGAGCGCGTGCATGTCATTCACAACGGTATCGACCTGAACAAGTGGCACGCCCCCGAAGGGGAAGCGGGCGAGGAGCTGCGCGCACGCGTACTCGCCGAGCACGGCATCGACCCGTCTCGTCGCACGGTCGTGTTCGTCGGCCGCATCACTCGCCAGAAGGGCCTTCCGTACTTCTTGCGCGCCGCCCAGCTGCTGCCCGATGACGTTCAGCTCGTGCTCTGTGCAGGTGCCCCCGATACGCCTGAGATCGCCGCAGAGGTGGAGGGCCTCGTCTCCGAGCTGCGTGCTCGTCGCTCGGGCGTCGTCCTCATCTCCGAGATGCTCCCGCAGCCTGAGGTGGCAGCGATCCTGTCCTCGGCGCAGGTCTTCATTACGCCGTCGGTGTACGAACCCCTCGGCATTGTGAACCTCGAGGCCATGGCCCTGGGCCTGCCCGTCGTCGGCACCGCGACCGGCGGCATCCCCGACGTCATCGTCGATGGAGAAACCGGGTACCTCGTCCCGATCGAGCAGATGCAGGACGGCACGGGAACGCCGCTTGATCCTCGCGCCTTCGAGGAAGCGATGGCTGATCGTCTGGTGCGTATCCTCGACGATCCTGAGCTGGGACGTCGTATGGGCGAGGCCGGCCTCGCTCGCGCCCGCGATCACTTCTCCTGGGAAGCGATCGGCGTCAAGACCGCCGAGCTGTACCGTTCGCTCGTTTAGGGCGCACGTCACCCGACAGACGACTAGGCTGGATACATGACTTACGTCCTGAATCTTTCTCACGTGTCTCTCCAACGCGGGGACACGCAGGTCCTGTCCGACGTCTCGTGGTCGACGCGTCCGCGCCAGCACTGGGTCATCGTCGGCCCGAACGGCGCGGGTAAGACCACGCTGGCGCGCGTGGCCTCGGGCCGTATCACTCCCGATAGCGGAGAGGTGACGGTGTCGGAGACCGATCTGTCGCAGGCCGATCCCTCAGAGATCGCCACGCGCGTGGGGCTCTCGTCGGCTGCTGTGGGGGCCAAGATCGTGCCGACCCAGACGGTCCTCGACACGGTGCGCAGCGCCGCCTGGGGCCTTGCCGTCGCCCACGACGAGGAGTACGAGCAGGTCGACGACGAGCGCGCCCATGCACTCATGGACATCTTTGGTGTCTCGCACTTGGCCCAGCGCGAGTTTTCGACGCTCTCCGAGGGCGAGGCTCAGCGCGTGATGCTGGCGCGCGCTCTCATGACCGACCCGGAGGTGCTCATCCTCGACGAGCCCACGTCGGGCCTCGACCTGGGTGCGCGTGAGCTGCTGATCGCCGCTCTGTCGGAGATCATGGCGGGTTCGAAGTCCCCGCAGGTTATCCTGGTCACGCATCAGATCGAAGAGATCCCCGCGGGCGTGACGCACTGCGCGATCATGTCGAACGGCGCGATCACGCATCAGGGGCCGATCGAGGATGTCCTGACCGGTGTCAACCTGTCCGAGGTGTACGGCATGCCTTTGCTCGCCGGCAACACCGATGGGCGCTGGTGGGCGCGCGGCGTGACTGACTGAAAGGGGTTGTGTCATGAGTACCTGGTGGCTGTGGATTCTCGGGGCCCTCGTCTGCGGAATCGTCGAGGTCATGAGCGTGAGCTTCGTCTTCCTCATGTTTGCTATTGGCGCGTTGGCTGCTGGTATCGCGGGCGCGTTGGGTGCAAACCTGGCGGTTCAGGCCATCGTTTTTATTGTCGTCTCGATCGCTCTTTTGGTCGTCCTGCGTCCCTTCCTGAAAGGGCGTATCGACCGGTCCAGTGGTTACGTTCCGAGCAACACTGACGGTCTGATTGGCAAGACCGGTTACGTGACCGAGACTGTGGGCGAGCGCCACGGACGCATCCAGTTCTCGGGTGGAGAGTGGAGCGCGCGCACCGAGGGGCCGACGCTGCGCGTTGGTGCCGAAGTTCGTGTTGATCGCATCGAGGGCGCAACTGCCGTCGTGAGCGCCCTCGACCCGGCCTCTGCGGCTCCGACGCATCCGTACGGAGATTCGATCTCCTGATCCCGCACATCTTGTATTTTCATAGACGTAAGGAAGGAAAGACGCTGTGAATTCAGGAAACATCATCGGCAACATTGCGTTCATCGTGGTGCTTGCCGTCGTCATTTTCGTCGTGGTCTCGCTCGCCCGCGCAGTGCGGATTGTCCCGCAGTCGCAGGCGTACGTTGTGGAGCGCCTTGGTCGGTTCCAGGCGGTCATGCAGGGTGGTTTCCACCTGCTGGTCCCCTTCGTGGACCGCGTCGCTGCTCGTATCGATCTGCGTGAGCAGGTTGCGAACTTCCCGCCTCAGCCCGTCATCACCGCCGACCAGGCGATGGTGTCGATCGACTCCGTCATCTATTTCCAGATCACGGATCCGCGCAGTGCGACTTACGAGGTCGCTAACTTCCTGCAGGCGATCGAGCAGCTGACCGCGACGACGCTGCGTAACCTGATCGGTTCGCTGGACTTGGAGCAGACGCAGACCTCGCGCGAGTCAATCAACAAGCAGCTGCGTGGCGTCCTTGACGAGGCCACGGGCCCGTGGGGCATTCGCGTGACCCGCGTGGAGCTCAAGTCCATCGAGCCGCCGCCGCGAGTCCTGGCTGCCATGGAGCAGCAGATCACGGCGGAGCGCACGAAGCGCGCCACGATTCTGACGGCCGAGGCCGAGCGTGAGGCCCAGATCAAGAAGGCCGAGGGTGCCAAGCAGGCTGCCGTTCTGGCCGCCTCCGCCCAGCAGGAGGCCCAGGTTCTGCAGGCCAAGGGTCAGAAGGAAGCCCTGATCCTCCAGGCCGAGGGTGCCCGTCAGGCGCAGATCCTGCGTGCACAGGGCGAGTCCGAGGCCATCCAGACCGTCTTCGCGGCGATCAACGCTGGCAAGGCTACGCCCGAGCTCCTGTCCTACAAGTACCTCGAAATGCTGCCGAAGATTGCTGACGGTCAGGCGTCCAAGCTGTGGATGCTTCCCTCCGATCTTACCGGCGCACTGGAATCCATCTCGAAGGGTTTCAACCTGGGCAAGTAGACTGAAGCCATGCCGGGCCGACCGCAGTCCCTGCGGTCGGCCCGTTCTTTTCTCAACGGGAGGATACCGGTGGATTCGCATCAGGAATACGTGCTGCGCGAGGTCGCGCAGAAGAACATTCGTTTCATCCGTTTGTGGTTCACGGATGTTGCGGGCGTGTTGAAGTCGATCTCGATCGACCCCGGTGAGCTCGAGGAGGCATTCAGCGAGGGAATCGGCTTCGACGGCTCGGCCGTCGAAGGCCTGACGCGCGTCTACGAGTCGGACATGCTGCTGAAGCCTGATGCTTCGACATTCCAGCTGCTCCCGTGGCGTTCCAACGAGGACCCGGTTGCCCGCATGTTCTGCGATGTCCTCATGCCCGATGGTCGCCCGGCTCCCTCCGATCCTCGCGGCGTCCTCGAGCGCGCGGTGGAGCGCGCCGCCGATGCTGGCTTCCGTGTCATGATCCACCCGGAGATTGAGTTTTACCTGCTGCGTCAGCCCGTGACTCCCGATCGCATGATCCCCGTCGATCAGGCCGGATACTTCGATCACGTCGCACGCGGGGATTCGAACGACTTTCGCCGTCGCGCTGTGCGCATGCTCGAGGACATGGCAATCCCGGTCGAGTTCTCGCACCACGAGGGCGGACCGGGGCAAAACGAGATCGACCTGCGCGCCGTTGATCCCGTGCGCGCCGCGGATAACATCATGACCGCGCGCACCCTCATCGAGGAGGTAGCGCTGCGCGAGGAGCTCGTCGCGACGTTCATGCCGAAGCCCTTTATCGAGCACCCAGGTTCGGGCATGCACACGCACCTGTCGCTGTTCGAGGGCGAAGAAAATGCATTCTTCTCCCCGGCGGGTCAGTATCGCTTGTCCACGACGGGGCGCCAGTTCATTGCGGGCCTCCTCGCACATGCTGAGGAGATCGCGGCCATCACCAATCAGCACGTCAACTCCTACAAGCGCCTGTGGGGCGGGGGAGAGGCACCCTCCTACGTGTGCTGGGGTCACCTGAATCGCTCGGCCCTCGTGCGCGTTCCCCTCTACAAGCCGAAGAAGGCGGCCGCCGCGCGCATCGAATACCGCGCGCCCGACCCGAGCGCGAACCCCTATCTGGCGTTCGCCGTTCTCATCGCTGCGGGGCTTGACGGCATCGAGAAGAAGATGGAACTCATGCCCGAGGCCGAGGACAACGTGTGGGACCTGTCGGATCGGGAGCGTCAGGTCATGGGTATTCACGCCCTGCCGGCCTCGTTGGCGGACGCCGTGCGGGCTATGAAGAGCTCCGACTTGGTGGCGTCCACCCTCGGCGAGCAGGTGTTCGACTACGTTATCCGCAACAAGCGCAAGGAATGGACGGAATATCGCCAGCAGATCACTCGCCAGGAGCTCGAGCAATTCCTGAAGGTCGTTCCCCGGTGAGCGGTGATGCGCTCCGGATCGCCGGTTTCTTAGATCCACGCCGTGCCCTCTCCTTCTTGGAGGAGCTGCCGGGCGGAGCTGAGGTGTGGGCGGCGGACCTGGGGGCGAGTGCCGACCCTGATCAGGCGCTGCTGGCGGCGATCCGTCTGCACGAGGCCGACCCCGGCCTCGTCCGTTTACTCGTCGATGATGCGCGTGCGCGTGCTCGCCTGTGCGCCGTCCTGGGTGGTAGCCAGTGGCTGGGTGACTACGTGATCGCCGACCCCGTCCGTGCGCGGGCGATCTGGGAGGATCCTGGCGAGGCCGCACGGGTCATGCTGGCGTCCGTCGGGGCGACGCGGGTCGAGCGCGGTGCGTTCGTCGCCTCTGAGGATGCTCGGGTGGACGATCTGCGCGGCGCGTATCGCCGGGTCTTGCTATACCTCGCCGCCGATGACCTGACGAGTGACGATCCCGAAGGGTTCATGCCCGAGGTCGGTCGGCGCATCGCCGACCTCGTCGACGCGACCCTTGAGGCTGGCCTGGCCCTGGCGAGGCGGGACATCGACCCGTGCGGGCTCATCCCCTTTGCCATCATCGCGATGGGTAAGACTGGGGCGCGCGAACTCAACTACATCTCCGACGTCGATGTCGTCTATGTGGCCGAGGCCGGGGCGGATGGGGATGAGCGCGTAGCCCTCGAGGTTGCGACACGCCTTGCGGCGGCCACCGCCTCCGCATGCTCGGGTCCCGGCACCGAAGCCCCGCTGTGGACGGTGGATGCGAACCTACGTCCCGAGGGGCGCAACGGAGCGCTCGTGCGCACCGTCGAGTCCTACCGCCAGTACTGGGACAAATGGGCGCAAACCTGGGAGTTCCAGGCGCTGCTCAAGGCGCGCGCCTGTGCGGGAGACGAGGCCGTCGGGCGTGCCTTCGAGGAAGCTGCGCAGCCCTACGTGTGGAGTGCTGCGACGCGCGAAGGATTCGTCGAGGCTGCGCGCGCGATGCGCCGTCGCGTCGAAGACAACATCTCGCGATCGCACGCGTCCCGAGAGCTCAAGCTCGGGCGCGGCGGCCTGCGAGACGTCGAGTTCACCGTCCAGCTGCTTCAGCTTGTTCACGGTCGCACCGACGCCTTCCTGCGCGTGAGGTCGACGCTGGATGCGATCGAGGCGCTGCGCGAGGGCGGCTACATTGCGCGCAGCGACGCGCATCAGCTTGCCTTGTGCTACCGGTTCCTGCGCGCCGTCGAACACCGCACTCAGCTGCCTCGAATGCGCCGCACGCACCTGATTCCGGACAAGGAACGGGAGCTGCGTGTCCTCGGGCGCGCGATGGGGCCCGATCGCTTCGCAGATGCGGAGTCGATGAGCGCTGCCATCGACGAGGTTCGGACTCGCGTCCGCGCTCTGCACGAGGACGTCTTCTACCGCCCGATCATCGCCGCGACCGCGTCGCTGAGCGAAGACGAGGTGTCGTTGCATGCGGATGGCGCGCGCGACCGCCTGGCCGCGATTGGCTACCGGGATCCGGCGGGAGCGCTGACGCACATCGGCGCCCTCACCCAGGGGACGAGCAGGCGCGCGGCGATTCAGCGCCACCTGCTCCCGGTGTTTATCTCGTGGCTGGCTGGCGGGGCGGACCCCGACATGGGCCTCCTGAACTTCCGCATCCTGTCCGAGGACATCGGTGATTCGCACTGGTACCTCGCGCTTTTGCGCGATTCGGGCGTGGCTGCCCACAGGCTCACGACCATGCTCCCGAACTCCAGGTGGATTGCCGAGGCACTCGCCAAGCGTCCCGAGGCCGTGGCATGGCTCGATGATGATGCTGAGCTGGCCCCGCGAGAGCCGCACCGGCTGGCCCGAGAAGTCGCCGCCCTGATCGACCGTCATGAAGATGCGGCGGAGGCCGCTGCGCGGGTCCGCGCCGTTCGCACCCGTGAGTTGACGCGTTGCGCGATGAGCGACCTGCTGGGCGGCGTCGATCCTCGCGGGAACGCGATCGCTGACGCCACGGATGCCGCAATCCTCGGGGCCCTCGCCATCGCGCAGCGGGAGGAAGCCGAGCGGTGGGGCGAGGAACGGGCCTCTGTCGTGTTCGTCGCGATGGGTCGCTACGGCGGACGCGAGTGCTCGTACGCGTCGGATGCAGACGTGATCGCCCTGCACGAGGCGGTCGGCGGTGCCACCGAAGCGGAAGCGGCTGCCAGCGCTACGGTGATCGTCAACCGCGTGAAGAAGCTCCTCGGCTCGGCGACCAATCAGCTGGGCATCGTCGTCGACCTCGACCTGCGGCCCGAGGGCAAGAACGGCCCGATGAGCCGCACGATCGAGTCGCATCGTGAGTATGCGCAGCGGTGGGCCTCGACCTGGGAGAGGCAGGCGGCGGTGCGTGCGCGCCCGATCGGGGAGGGGAGCCTCGCCGATCAGGCTCGGGAACTTTTCGCGGATCTTGCGTACGGGGGAGTGAGCGAGGCAGACGTGCGTGACATTCGCCTGCTCAAAGCCCGCATGGAAAACGAGCGCCTGCCGCGCGGCATTGAGCCCGCTCGCCACGTGAAGCTCGGACCCGGTGGCCTCACCGATGTGGAGTGGACGATCCAGCTCATTCAGATGCGTGCCGGAACGAACAACCTCGCACTGCGTACGCCCTCGACGACGCAGGCGATTCAGAGCGCTCGGGAGCACGAGCTGATCAGCGCTCAAGACGCGCAGACTCTTCTCGATGCCTGGGATATGGCAACCCGCATTCGCGCGGCAAATACCCTGGCGAGCGGGCGCATGAGCGGTGTGAAGCTCGACGTCTTGCCTCGTGACAGCGCGGAGCTGCGTGCCCTCGCAGCGATCCTCGGGTACGGTAGCGGCGGGCTAAACGCCCTCGAAGACGACTGGCTGCGCGTTGGACGCAAGGCGCGCGCCGTCATGGAACGACTTTTCTGGGAGCAGCAGTGAAGATTGTGCTGGTACGGCACGGACAGACCCCCGCGAATCGCCTCGGTGCGCTCGATACGGTGCGCCCCGGCCTCGGGCTGACTCCCGAAGGGCTTCTCCAGGCCCAGCGCCTCGCGGATCGATGGGAGTCCGAGGTCGCACCCCCTCCCACCGTCATTGCGGTGTCTGGGCTCCACCGCACGCGCCTGACCGCGGCGCCGCTGGCGAGTGCCTACGGCCTGACCCCGCAGGTGCACCCCGGCATCCGAGAGCTGCGTTCGGGCGACCTCGAGATGGCGGCCGACCCCGCTTCGCAGTCCCTCTACGTGCGCACGACCCTGTCGTGGTGCGCTGGCGACCTTGACAACCGTATGCCGGGCGGCGAAAAGGGGCGCGAGGCCCTGGCCCGCTCGCTGGAAACCGTGCGCCGCGTGGGCCTGGCCGCCCGCGAGCAGGCGGGGGACGAGGCCGTCGCAGTGTTCGTTATCCACGGTGCCCTCACGCGTCTGCTGGCCACGTGGTTGTCCACCGACATCGACGAGGACCTCGTCTCCAAGCACTTCATGTCCAACACGGGTACGTCGACCTTCGAGTGGGCCCCCGACTTCACCCCGGCCTCGGCCGACGAACTGGCCAAGGGGCTGCGCGCCCTGACCTGGAACGACCGTCCCCTCGATCAGTGGTCCTGAGGCTGGTCCTGATCGGGCGCGACGAAAGCTGACACCTCGTAGGGGAACGAGCGGTACGTGAAGTAACCCTCCAGGTAGGACAGGTGATCCTCGCACGCGAGCCACGTCTTCGTGCGGGCGCGGTGGATCGCCGGATTGCGCCAGTCGATCCGGTAGATCGCGGCGTTCGTGCATTCGCGCGCCGAGCAGATGCCCGAAGCGGCTTCGACTCCCAGTGCCATGGTGTCCTCCCCGTGCGGTTACGCTTGGAAGTATGCCAACCCTCGTTCTCGTTCGCCACGCGCAGGCCGCATACTCCTACCCCGATCACACTCGCCCCCTCACACGCGCGGGTGTCGACCAGGCTGCGCGCCTCGGCGGCGTTCTGTCCCGCGAGATCGGTAGCTTCGATGCGGCCGTGTGCTCGGACGCGGTTCGCGCCCAGCAGACGTTCGCCCAGATCAGCCAGCGCGTGTCGATTCGCGAGAGCTGGTTCGACCGCGGCGTCTACAACGCCGACGAGGAAGACATCCTGACTCTGGCCCGCACGTTCGAGGGGGAGCGAGCGCTCATCGTCGGTCATGAGCCGACTATCTCCGGCGCGGGCTATGTCCTGGCCTGCGTGGACGATCGGGGAGAGGTGGCCCGAGGCGTGCCCACCGCGACCGCGCTCATCCTCACCTTCGACGGATCCTGGGAGGATCTGGCCCCCTCGAGCTGCGCCCTGCGTGCGGTGCTCACCCCGCCCACCCGATAGGTCGCGTGCCCCGGAAGTGGCCCCGGCCTCGTCCATCGTTCCTGTGAGTGTGTTTACGTTTGTCCATGTGACGCCCGCCCGGATGCGGAAGGGGGCCGCAAACGCGTTAGAATGTGGCGGTATCTATCCACCCAACAGGGAGAAGTGATGTCGGGACACTCTAAGTGGGCGACCACCAAGCACAAGAAGGCCGCTATTGACGCCAAGCGCGGCAAGCTCTTCGCGCGCCTCATCAAGAACATTGAGGTTGCAGCTCGCACGGGCGGCGGCGACCCCGCTGGCAACCCGACCCTGTACGACGCTATCCAGAAGGCGAAGAAGAACTCCGTCCCCGCCGACAACATCGACCGCGCCGTCAAGCGTGGCTCCGGTGCCGAGGCCGGTGGCGCCAACTACGAGACCATCATGTACGAGGGCTACGGTCCCAACGGCGTCGCTTTCCTGGTGGAGTGTCTGACGGATAACCGCAACCGCGCCGCCTCCGACGTGCGCCTGGGCTTCACCCGCCACGGCGGCTCGCTGGCCGACCCCGGTTCGGTGTCCTACCTGTTCTCGCGCCGCGGCATCGTTGAGGTGCCCGCCGCCGATGGTGTGGACGAGGAATCCATCATGATGGCCGTCCTGGACGCGGGCGCTGAAGAGGTCGAGGACGCCGGTGAGCTCTTCATCGTCGAGTCCGACCCCAAGGACGTCGTTGCCGTGCGTACCGCTCTGCAGGACGCCGGCATCGACTACGACTCCGCCGAAGTCCAGTTCGTGGCCTCCACCGAGGTCGAGCTCGATCTCGAGGGCGCTCTCAAGGTCAACAAGCTCATCGACGCCCTCGAGGACTCCGATGACGTGCAGAACATCTACACGAACATGTCCCTGTCGGACGAGGTTCGTGCCCAGCTGGAAGAGCAGGAGTGAACATGAGCGATTCGACCGTTAAGCGCGAGGTCGGCACCCCGCAGGTCAAGCGTGGCATGGCCCAGATGCTCAAGGGCGGCGTCATCATGGACGTCGTTACCCCCGAGCAGGCGAAGATCGCCGAGGACGCGGGCGCCGTGGCCGTCATGGCCCTCGAGCGCGTCCCCGCCGACATCCGCGCTCAGGGCGGCGTGGCCCGCATGTCCGACCCCGACCTGATCGAAGGCATCATCGAGGCCGTGTCCATCCCCGTGATGGCCAAGGCCCGCATCGGTCACTTCGTCGAGGCGCAGGTCCTGCAGTCCCTCGGTGTTGACTACATCGACGAGTCCGAGGTTCTGACCCCCGCCGACTACACCCACCACATCGACAAGTGGAACTTCACCGTTCCCTTCGTCTGCGGTGCGACCAACCTCGGTGAGGCGCTCCGCCGCATCAACGAGGGCGCGGCCATGATCCGCTCCAAGGGCGAGGCCGGCACCGGCGACGTCTCGAACGCGACCACGCACATGCGTAAGATCCGCGACGAGATCCGCCACCTGACCTCCCTGCCCGAGGACGAGCTCTACGTTGCGGCCAAGGAACTGCAGGCCCCCTACGAGCTCGTCGCCGAGGTCGCCCGTGAGGGACGCCTCCCCGTCGTGCTCTTCACGGCCGGCGGCATCGCCACCCCCGCCGACGCTGCCATGATGATGCAGCTGGGCGCCGAGGGCGTCTTCGTTGGCTCGGGCATCTTCAAGTCCGGCGACCCCGCCAAGCGTGCGGCCGCCATCGTCAAGGCCACGACCTTCTACGACGATCCGTCTGTCATCGCCGAGGTCTCCCGTGGCCTGGGCGAGGCCATGGTCGGCATTAACGTCGACGACCTGCCGGTCGATCACCGCCTCGCGGAGCGCGGATGGTGACCATCGGCGTTCTCGCCCTGCAGGGCGACGTCGCAGAGCACGTGCGGGCGCTGGAAAACTCCGGCGCCCGCGCGCTGCTTGTGCGTAGGGAGTCTGATCTCGACCAGGTTGATGGCCTGGTCATCCCGGGCGGCGAGTCGACGACCATGTCGAACCTGCTGCTCTCCTTCGGATTGTTCGATTCGCTGCACGACCGCATTGCATCTGGCCTGCCTGTGTACGGTACGTGCGCGGGCATGATCATGCTTGCCTCGTCGATTCTGGATGGCCGTGAGGACCAGCGTTCCTTTGGCGCGCTCGACATGGTCGTGCGCCGCAACGCCTTCGGACGCCAGGTCGACTCCTACGAGGAGGACCTGGACGTCGAGGGCATTGAGGGCGGTCCTTTCCACGCCGTGTTCATCCGTGCCCCGTGGGTCGAGTCTGTGGGTGAGGGCGTCGAGGTCATCGCGCGCGCGGGTAACAGCGCCGACGGCCCGATCGTTGCGGTGCGCCGTGGCAACGTCATGGCGACGTCCTTCCATCCCGAGGTGGGTGGGGATGACCGTATTCACGCCATGTTCGTCGATGTGGTGGCTCGCGCCTGATGCGCGTCATGGGCATCGACCCGGGCCTGACGCGCTGCGGCCTCGGCGTCGTCGACGTCGATGCGTCGCGGCGCGCCTCGCTCGTGTATGTCGGTGTCGCCCGCACGGATAAGGATCTGGCGACGCACTTCCGGCTGCGCACGATCGCGGACGCGATCGACAGCGTCATCGAGCGCTACGAACCCGAGGTTGTCGCCATCGAACGCGTCTTCGCGCAGGACAACCTCCAGTCTGTGACCACCACGATGCAGGTCATGGGCGCGGCGATGACGTGCGTCGGTCGTGCCGGCCTACCGATGGCCGTCCACACGCCCTCCGAGGTGAAGTCCGCCGTGTCCGGCAACGGCAATGCGGACAAGGCGCAGGTGCAGGCGATGGTCGCGCGTATCCTCGGCCTCGCCAAGGCACCCAAGCCCGCGGACGCCGCCGATGCTCTGGCTATCGCGATCACACACGCGTGGCGGGGGACCGGCTTGCTCGGTGCCCCCGAGGACTCGTCGGTCGCTGTCTCGATCTCGGGCCGCCTCACCGCGCGCGGGTCCATGACCCCCGCTCAAAAGGCGTGGGCCGAGGCCCAGGCCGCGCAACGCCGAACGGGTGCCGTCGATCCGAGGCGCAGGCGCGGCTAGAATCGTACATATGTTCGCCCGCGTGTGCGGGTGACCCGTGAACGAAAGGAACGCAGTGATCTCCATTCTGCGCGGCACAGTCGCGAGCGTCGGCCTTGACCACATCGACATCGTGGTGGGGGGCATCGGCTTTCGCGTGCACGTGACGCCCGCGTTCGCGCAGGGCGCCACGCGTGATGAGGAGATGACGGTGTTCACGTCGATGATCGTGCGCGAAGACTCGATGACGCTCTACGGTTTCGAGTCCGCGGATGAACGTGACGTGTTCACGAAGCTCCTGTCTGTGTCGGGCATCGGCCCGAAGATCGCGCTGGCAGCACTGGCGGTCCTGCGCCCCGATGACCTGCGCCGCGCGGTGCGCGACCAGGACCTGACGGCCCTTCAGCGCATCCCCGGCGTGGGCAAGAAGTCGGCGCAGCGTATGGCCCTCGAAATCGGCGACAAGCTGGGTACTCCAGCAGCCCTGCCGGGTGTAGAAACCGCGGCCGCTCCCGCGCCCGCCGAGGATGCCGTGGCCTCCGAGGTCAGCGCTGCGCTGGTCGGCCTCGGATGGTCCGAGGCCCAGGCGGCCAAGGCCATCGAGAAGCTCGCGGGCAGCGGGCTTGGCGCCTCCGATATGCTGCGTGCTGCTCTCGTGACGCTGGGAGGCGGACGTGGCTGATCAGATGGATCCTGGTTTCGACGTCGAGGCGATGCGTATCGTCGCTCCCGACGCCGGGGAGCTTGAGCGGGCCGCCGAGGCTGCGCTGCGCCCGAAGAAGCTGTCGGAGTTCGTCGGCCAGCGCGTCGTGCGTGGTCAGCTGCAGCTCGTACTCGACGCAGCGCGCATGCGTTCGGCGAGCCCCGATCATGTTCTTCTCGCGGGCCCTCCGGGACTCGGCAAGACGACGCTCGCGATGATTATCGCTGCGGAGATGGGCACATCCCTGCGCCTGACGTCCGGTCCCGCGATCCAGCACGCGGGTGATCTCGCGGCGATCCTGTCCGGTCTCCAAGAGGGCGACATCCTCTTCATCGACGAGATTCACCGCCTCGCGCGCACCGCGGAGGAAATGCTCTACCTCGCCATGGAGGACTTCCGCGTCGACGTCGTCGTGGGCAAGGGACCCGGTGCGACATCGATTCCGCTGACACTTCCCCCGTTCACGGTCGTGGGCGCGACGACTCGATCCGGCCTCCTTCCGGCGCCGCTGCGTGACCGCTTCGGCTTCACCGCCCATCTCGAGTTCTACGAGACCGATGAACTGCAGTCCGTTGTCACCCGTTCCGCCTCGCTGTTGGGGTCACCCATCGACGCGCAGGCCGCCCACGAGATCGCCTCGCGTTCGCGCGGCACTCCCCGAATCGCGAACCGCCTCCTGCGTCGCGTCGTCGACTACGCCCAGGTGCATGGCGACGGGCAGCTGACCCTCGAGGCCGCGCGCGGCGCGCTCGAGCTCTTCGAGGTCGACCCTTCGGGCCTGGATCGCCTGGATCGCGCGGTTCTCGATGCCATCTGTCGTCGTTTCGCGGGCGGTCCGGTGGGCCTGACGACCCTGTCCGTGACGATCGGTGAGGAAGCAGAAACGGTTGAGACGGTTGCCGAACCCTACCTCGTGCGCGAAGGATTCCTCGTGCGTACCAACCGCGGACGCATGGCAACCCCGAAGGCGTGGGCTCACCTCGGCCTCACTCCGCCCGCGCCGGACGGCGCTCTCTTCGACTAGGGGAGTGGGCCTCGTCCCCATCTGTGCTGGCCGCGGGTGACGCGTGGTGTCAAAACGTCTCAGGAGGCGTCTTGCGCCGCGCCACACCTTGATCACTTAGGCTAAAACCTTGCTCGGGCATTAGACTGGCAAAGTGCGCTCGAAGCGCTAGACCGTCATCGAAAGTGAATCAGCCTTTATGAACAACTACATGCTCCTGATCATGGCAGCTTTCCTCATCGTCTTCATGATGTGGAGCTCGCGCTCCCGCAGGCAGCAGATGCAGAAGCTGGAACAGGAAAAGCGCGACCAGCTCGCAGCCGTCACGCCCGGAGAATGGGTGCGTACCCGCGTGGGGTTCTGGGGTCGTTTCGTCGACCTCGACGGCGACATCGTCGTCCTGGAGACCACCGACGGACACGAGATGTACTGGGAGCGCGAATTCATCGCCGAGATCGGTGGCCAGCCGCCGCTCGCTGACGCAGAGCAGGCCGATGCGGACGCCGACGAGGCAGAGGCGGTGGAGGAGGACGCATCCGTCCTCGGCCTCGATCAGGAAGCCGCCCAGTCTTTTGACGTGCGCGACACCGACGAGCAGCAGAAGTAACACAAGGCTGAACGGAAAGTAGAACCGTGGCATCACACAAGCGACGCCCCGTGCGCGCGCTCGTGACCCTGACCGTCGCCATCCTGGCGGCGTGCGCGGCACTTGCGATCGGGCACTTCGTGAAGGGCGTGTCCCCGTATCCCGACCTGGCCCTTGACCTCAAGGGTGGTACTCAGCTGATCCTTACTCCGACCCCGACGTCGGAGGGGCAGCGCGAGATCACCGAGGAAGACATCACGCAGGCGATCTCGATTATCCGTAATCGTATTGACGCCTCCGGCGTGTCCGAGTCTGAGATCTCCTCGATGGGTAGCTCGAACATTATGGTGTCGATTCCCGGCACCCCCTCCCAGGAGCAGCTGGACCTGATCCGTTCGTCCTCGCAGATGAACTTCCGCCCGGTGCTGCGTATCGGGCCCGCGCAGGACACGCTCCAGAATCAGCAGCAGCCTCAGGTGGATAACCCGCAGTCGGGTGAGCAGTCCGGTGCTCAGTCGGGCGAGCAGAGCGGCGCTCAGTCGGGTGAACAGAGCGGCGCTGCCGCGGCTGACACGGCCCAGTCCGGCGTTCATTCCACCGTCCTGGACGAGGCAACTGCGCGCGGCGCTGCGGACGAGGACGGCGACGGCGTCCTGTCCGACACCCCCGCGAAGACTCCCGAAAACGCTTCGGATCTCGCCTGGATAACCGAGCAGGTTAACTACGACTTCCTGACGCTCGATTGCTCGGCATCTGCCGATGTGAAGCGCGTCGAGGGTCCCGCTGATAAGCCCTACGCCGCCTGCGATGATTCCGGCCAGATCAAGTACATCCTGGGCCCTGTGGCCGTTCCCGGTTCGGACCTGACGTCCGCGACCGCGGCCATCGCGCGCAACAATAACGGTCAGTCGACCGGCCAGTGGATCGTCTCGCTGCAGTTCAACAACGATGGTGCCGAGAAGTTCAAGGATACCTCCACGATCCTGTACGGCTACCACGATTCGGACCCCCAGGGGTCGTCCTTCCGAGGCAGCCCGGACCGTAACTCGTTCGCGGTCGTCCTCGACGGAACAGTCATTACCGCTCCGACCATGCAGGCCATCATTACGAACGGTGAGGCGCAGATCAGCGGTAACTTCACCGCGCAGTCTGCGACCGCGCTGGCTAACCAGCTGCAGTTCGGCTCGCTGCCCCTGAACTTCGAGGTCGAGTCCGAGCAGCAGATTTCTGCGACGATCGGTACGGATCACCTGACCATCGGTCTGTGGGCGGCCCTCATCGGCTTCCTGCTCGTCATCTTCTACCTGATCTGGCAGTACCGCGGCCTCGCGATTATCTCCGCCGGTTCGCTGGTCATCGCCTCGGTCATTACCTACCTGGTGATTACCCTGCTGTCGTGGGCGATGGGCTACCGCCTCTCGCTGGCAGGCGTCGCCGGTCTAATCATGGCAATTGGCGTGACCACCGACTCGTTCATCGTCTACTTCGAACGTGTTCGAGACGAGGTCCGAGATGGACGTCCGCTCCGCGCTGCCGTCGAAGAGGGCTGGGATCGCGCAAAGCGCACCATCCTGGTCTCCGACGCCGTCAACCTGGTTGCGGCCGTGGTTCTCTATCTGCTCGCCGTTGGTGGCGTTCAGGGCTTCGCCTTCACCCTCGGTATCACGACCGTCATCGACATCGCGGTGATCTTCCTGTTCACCCACCCGATGATGGAGCTGCTGATCCGGACCCGCTTCTTCGGCGAGGGCCACAAGCTGTCGGGTCTGGACCCTGAGCACCTGGGCGCGAAGAACTCCCTCGTGTACGCGGGTCGCGGACGCGTGGTCGTGCGCGGTGAATCCACGGCGACGAAGGACAAGGACGACGAGGCCGGCGACGGTCTGTCGATTGCCGAGCGCCGCCGCGCCGCCCGCCTCGCCGCCGCCAAGGCCGAGGAAGAGACCGCCGACGACACGTCAGTCGAAACGACGGAAGACTCCGCAGACGTGACCGAGGAAGAGGAGAACTGACATGATGAGTTTTGCTCAGTGGGGTAACGCCCTGTACTCGGGCGACAAGTCCTATGCCGTCGTTCCTAAACGCAAGATCTTCGTCGGCCTCGCCGCTGCTGTGTTGGTCCTCGGTTTCGCGCTCGTCGCAATCATGGGACTGAACCGCTCGATTGAGTTCACCGGAGGCTCGCAGTTCGATGTCGCCCACGTGAGCGACCAGAGCGAATCCTTCGCCTCGCGCGCAGTGAGCTCCACCGGCCTCGTTGAGGGCGCCCCGAAGGTGACCCGCGTGGGCTCGGACTCGGTCCGAATCCAGACGTCGTCCCTGGACTCCGCGCAGACCGCTCAGATGCGTGACGCGCTGGCCAGCGCCTACGGTGTGGATGCGACCGAGGTGCAGTCCTCCTCGATCGGACCCTCCTGGGGTTCGTCGGTCACCAGTAAGGCCGCCCAGTCGCTCGTCATCTTCATGGCGCTCGTCGCCCTGCTGATGACGGTGTACTTCCGATCCTGGCGCATGGCAGCGTCCGCGCTGCTCGCATTGGTGCACGACATCGCCGTGACCATCGGCGTGTTTGCGATCCTGCAGGTCGAGGTCTCGCCCGCGACCGTCATCGGTTTCCTGACGATTCTGGGCTACTCGCTCTATGACACCGTCGTCGTGTTCGACAAGGTGCGCGAGCTGACCTCGGACGTCTACGAGCAGAGGAACTACACCTTCGCCGAGTACGTGAACCTCGCGGTTAACCAGACGATGGTTCGTTCGATCAACACCTCGGTTGTGGCGCTTCTCCCTGTCGGTGCCATCCTGATCATCGGTTCCGTTGCCCTGGGCCCGGGTACCCTGGTGGATATCTCGCTGGCCCTGTTCGTCGGTATGATCGCAGGTACCTACTCGTCGATCTTCATCGCGTCGCCGCTTCTGGTGACCTTCCAGGAGCTGTCGGATAAGACCCGCGAGCACAACGCGGCCGTCGACCGTGCGCGTCAGGGCCGCCACGCCACTGGCACGCCGGGCGCTTCCGCGTCGGTGAAGGTGGCTCCCATCAAGCCCGGCAAGCGCCTGGGCAACGAGAACCAGCCCAACAGGAAGAAGAATCGTCGATGATCGGTGAGCTTGGCGAGCGCATCGCCACTCTGGTGCGCAGCAACATGCTGGAGATCCCGGATTTTCCGGAACCCGGCGTCCTGTTCCGCGATATCACTGAGCTGTTTGCGAATGGCCCGGCATTCAAGGAACTGGTCGAGCTGATCGGCGCTCGCTACGCGGGTCGCATCGACGCCGTCGCGGGTCTTGAGTCGCGTGGCTTCATCCTCGGCGCCCCCGTGGCCGCCGAGCTTGGCCTCGGAATGCTGACGATCCGCAAGGCCGGCAAGCTGCCCGGCCACGTGATCGGCGTCGACTACGAACTCGAGTACGGCACGGCGCGCATGGAAATCCACCCCGAGTCGGTCCACGAGGGCCAGCGCGTCCTCATCATCGACGACGTGCTCGCAACGGGCGGCACCGCGAACGCGGCGGTGAAGCTGCTGCGTCAGTGCGGCGCGTCCGTTGAGGCCGTGGCCGTTCTCCTCGAACTCGATGCGCTGGGTGGACGCTCGGTGCTGACGGATGTCACGGTGGAGAGCGCGCTTCACCTCTAAGCGTCGTTTCTTGACAGCGAGCGGGTCCGGGGATCGCCACGATCCCCGGACCCGCTCGTTCGTCGCTATCATGGGGCCATGAGCAGCGACGACATGACTTCAGGATCCGCACTTCCGGCGGCCGGTTCCCGAGTGCGCTCTGGCCTCGTTTGGTTTGGCTCACGCGGACGCGCCACGATCCCCGAGATTGAGCCGCTTGTGCGCGCCCTGCGAGCGAACCATCCGAAGGCGGATATCAGCGTCGTTGAGCGGGCTTACCGCACTGCCGAGGAACACCACCGCGGGCAAATGCGCAAGTCCGGTGAACCGTATATTACCCATCCGGTCGCCGTTGCCACGATCCTGGCGGAAATGGGCATGACGACGCCGACGCTTGTCGCAGCGCTGCTGCACGACACGGTCGAGGATACGGACTACACCCTTGAGCAGCTCGCTGCTGAATACGGTGAGGCGATCGCCAACCTTGTCGATGGCGTGACCAAGCTCGATAAGGTGCACTACGGCGCGGCTGCCCAGTCCGAGACCCTGCGCAAGATGCTCGTTGCGATGAGTCGCGATATTCGTGTGCTGCTCATCAAGCTCGGCGACCGCCTGCACAATGCTCGCACGTGGCGTTTCGTGCCTGCCAAGTCGGCGGCAAAGAAAGCGAAGGAGACGCTCGAGATCTACGCTCCGCTCGCTCATCGCCTCGGCATGAACATGGTGAAGTGGGAGCTCGAGGAGCTGTCGTTTAAGACGCTGTACCCGGAGATCTACGAGGAGATCGACCGCCTCGTCGCAGAGAGGGCGCCACAGCGCGAGGAATACCTGCGCGATGTCATCGACCAGATCGAAGAGGATCTGCGCCGTTCGGGCACGAAGGGGACAGTGAGTGGCCGCCCGAAGAGCCACTACTCGATCTACCAGAAGATGATCGTGCGCGGAAAGGCCTTCGACGAGGTCTTCGATCTGGTGGCTGTGCGTGTCCTGGTGGAATCGATTAAGGATTGTTACGGCGTGCTCGGGGCATTGCACGGACGCTGGAACCCGATTCCCGGCCGTTTCAAAGACTACATCGCGATGCCGAAGTTTAACCTCTACCAGTCGCTGCATACGACGGTCATCGGCCCCGGTGGCAAGCCGGTGGAGATTCAGATCCGTACCTTCGACATGCATGAGCGCGCTGAGCACGGCGTCGCTGCGCACTGGAAGTACAAGCAGAACCCCAACGCTTCGAGTGGCGACGCTGATCGCATGAGTTCTGACGAGCAGGCGAACTGGCTGCGGGCTCTGGTCGAGATGGAGCGCGAGACGGGGGATCCTGAGGAGTTCCTCGATTCGCTGCGCTACGAGATCGCCGGTGATGAGGTCTACGTGTTTACGCCGAAGGGTCAGGTCATCGTGTTGCCGGCGCGTTCGACGCCCGTTGACTTCGCGTACGCGGTGCACACTGAGGTCGGCCATCGCACGGTGGGTGCAAAGGTCAACGGGCGCCTCGTCTCTCTGGATACGCGCCTCGAGTCGGGAGAGACGGTCGAGGTCGTGACCTCTAAGTCGGACAAGTCGGGGCCTTCGCGCGACTGGCTGGCTTTTGTTGCCTCACCACGTGCGCGTTCCAAGATTAAGGCGTGGTTCTCGAAGGAGCGCCGCGAGGAAGCCATCGAAGCCGGCAAGGAGGCGCTCGCCCGCGCGATGCGCAAGCAGAACCTGCCGCTCCAGCGCCTCATGAGCCACGAGTCGATCCTGTCGGTCGCGACGTCTTTCGGCTATCCGGACGTGTCCGGCCTGTACGCAGCTGTCGGCGAGGGACACATCTCCGCGCAAAACGTCGTCTCCAAGCTGGTCGACAACCTGGGTGGGGGAGACGGCACAGAGGAGACGCTGTCCGAGGCCGTGACCCCCGGTTCGCAGAAGCCGCGCTCCGAGGCCTCGGGCGATGCGGCGATCACCGTCACCGGTCTCAGCCCGAATGAGATCTGGGTGAAGCTCGCCAAGTGCTGCACGCCGGTGCCGGGAGACGACATCGTTGGTTTCATTACCCGAGGCCAGGGCGTCTCGGTGCATCGCAGCACGTGTGCGAACGCCGTGCGCCTGGGGCAGCTGCAGCCCGAGCGATTCGTCGACGTGTCCTGGAACGAGAAGGGGTTGGGTGCTCCGTTCCGCGTGCAGATCGAGGTACGCGCCCTCGACCGTGGCGGACTGCTGTCCGATCTGACGCGCGTCCTGTCCGACTATCGCGTCAACATTCTCGCCGCCGCGCTCAAGACCGACGGCGATCAGGTTGCCTCGGGAAACTTCTCGTTCGAACTGGCTGACCTCGGGCACCTGAACGCTGTCCTGTCGGCTCTTCGTCGGGTCGACGGAGTCTTCGAGGCGGTGCGCATCGGCGCCGATTCATAGACGAGGCGTGGGCGGCCTGCGTCGATTCGGGCAAAATGGGTGTTACATCCGTCCCCTTTTGGGTGATGAGCTTTCCCCTGCTCGTTAGATGTGACACACTAGATGTGTGTGTCACATCGGCACGCACCCGCGCCGGGCGTAAGCCCTCGTCTCAGAAGGAATATCGTGACCACGACGCCGATTCCGAATAACGAAACCGCTCCCGAAGCTGCCCCGTCGACCGTTGAGGAGGCTTCGGTCTCGACGACGATCGCTGCTTCTGAGGTGCCCGAGCACCCCTTTGCCCGTATCGGCGAGGACGGCACTGTCTATGTCAAGGATGGAGACGCGGAGCGCGTCATCGGCGGCTTCCCCGAGGGCATTCCTGCTTCTCCCTACGCTTTGTACGAGCGTCGCTACGCAGACCTCGAAGCCACCATCAAGCTTTTTGAGGATCGTCTGGGCACGCTGAGCCCGCGCGACATCGACCAGACTCTCGCAACGCTGCGCGAGCAGGTCGCCTCTCCGAACGTTATTGGCGACATCCCGGCGCTGCGTGAGCGCGTTGCGGCGGCCACGAAGGCCGCCGAGGAGCGCAAGGAAATCGCCCGCGAGGAGCGCAAGGCTGCCAAGGCTGCTGCTCTCGCCGAGCGCACCTCCGTCGTTGAGCGCGCCGAGGCTATCGTCGCCCAGGACCCCGCCAAGACTCACTGGAAGCAGTCGGGTCAGACCCTGCGCGACCTCCTCGACGAGTGGAAGAACCTGCAGCGCCGCGGTCCGCGCCTGGAGAAGGCCGTCGAGGATGAGCTGTGGAAGCGTTTCTCCTCCGCGCGCACCCAGTTCGATCGCCACCGCCGCCAGTTCTTCTCGCAGCTTGATCAGGCTCAGTCCGAGGCGAAGCGTGTGAAGGAAGCCCTGATCGCCGAGGCCGAGGCTCTGTCGTCGTCCGTGGACTGGTCGCGCACCTCCGGCGCCTACCGTGAGCTGATGAACCGCTGGAAGGCCGCCCCGCGCGCCTCGCGTAAGGAAGACGACGCGCTGTGGGCGCGTTTCCGCGCCGCTCAGCAGGTGTTCTTCGATGCTCGCCGTGCCAAGGACGAGGCCACCGACGCGGAGTACCGCGAGAACCTCGTCGCGAAGGAGGCGATCCTCGTTGATGCCGAGGCGATCCTGCCGGTGACCGACATCGATCGTGCGAAGGCTCAGCTGCGTCAGATCCAGGACCGCTGGGAAGAGGTGGGCCGCGTGCCTTCCGCCGACCTGCACCGCATTGAGGGTCGTCTGCGCGCCGTCGAGGCCGCCGTCCGCGAGGCCGAAGAGAAGGAATGGCGTCGCACCAACCCCGAGACGCGCGCACGTGCGGCCGGCATGGTTGGTCAGCTTGAGGAGCAGATCGCTCAGCTCGAGCGTTCTCTGTCCGAGGCCGAGGCCAAGGGCGACGAGAAGTCCGCCAGGAGCGTTCGCGAGACTCTCGAGACCAAGCGCGCCTGGCTCGCGCAGATCTCCTCCTCCATGGAGTGACATGCGTCTTCACGTCATTCCGTCGCCTTTTTACGCGGCGAATGGGCTTGTGCTCGTCCCTTCCGGGGCGGGCACTGCCCTTGTCGTCGACCCTTCAGCCGGAATCCAGCACCTGATCCGCGAGGTCCTCGAGCTCGAGGGCGTCAGCGTGGGCGGCGTGCTTCTGACACACGGACATCCGGACCACGTCTGGGACGCAGCCGCTGTGTCCACCTGGGGACCGGACGGAGCGACCGTCCCCGTGTACGTTCCGGGTCCCGACATGTACCGCATGGATGATCCGGCCTCGTTCCTGCCGATGCCGCTGCCCGACTTCGTGGGGGAGTGGGTCAAGCCCACCGACCTGCGCGAGGCACCCTCCGATTCCTTCGAGGTGTGTCCCGGCGTGTGGCTGCGCATGGTTCCCGCCCCCGGCCACACCGAGGGATCGGCCGTTTTCCTCGGGGAGAGCCCGCTGGACATTCGGGTGAACAACCAGTCCTTCTACTCTTCCGACGAAGCGGTTCCGTGGGCGATGAGCGCCGACGTCCTGTTTAAGGACAGCGTCGGGCGCACCGACCTGCCCGGGGGCGACGAAACTCAAATGCGGCATTCTTTGCGCACGATTTCCAACGCTCTCGATCCGCGCACCGTCCTGATTCCCGGCCACGGTCCGGCGACGACGCTCGCAGATGAGATACGCTCAAACCAGTATCTGATTCGCGCTCGCCGCATCGGCTAACCACCTTCCTCGTAGAAAGAACGCTCAATGGCTCGCACGTCCCTGTCAGGTTTCCCCGAATGGCTCCCCGAGGGCCGCATCATTGAGATGCACGTCCTCGATGAGCTGCGGCGCGTGTTTGAATTGCACGGCTTTGCGGGCATCGAAACCCGTGCGGTCGAGACCCTCGAGCAACTCGAAGCAAAGGGCGAGACCTCCAAGGAGATCTACGTGCTCGACCGCCTGCAGGCCCTGAAGGCCGCGGCGGCGGGCGCACGCGCTCCCAAGGACAAGGGTATGGGTCTGCACTTTGACCTGACCGTTCCCTTCGCCCGCTACGTGGTGGAGAATGCGAATGAGCTGGATTTCCCGTTCAAGCGCTACCAGATCCAGAAGGTGTGGCGCGGTGAGCGTCCCCAGGACGGTCGCTTCCGTGAATTCACGCAGGCGGACATCGACGTTGTGGGTAACGGCGAGCTCCCGTTCCACTTTGAGGTCGACCTGCCGCTCGTGATGGCGCAGGCTCTCAACAACCTGCCGATCCCGCCCGTGCGTGTGCTCGTGAACAATCGCAAGGTTGTCCAGGGCGTGTGCGAGTCCCTGGGCGTCACGGACGTTGAGGCCGCCCTGCGTGGCCTCGACAAGATTGACAAGATCGGCCCGGAGGGCGTGGCCGCCGAGCTGGCTCAGTCCGGCATCGACGGTGACCAGGCATCCGTCCTGCTCCAGATGGCGCAGATCCGCACGTCCGACTCTTCCGAGGTGCGCACGCGTCTGGCCGAGCTCGGCGTGCGCGGCGAACTGCTGGATGAGGGCCTGAAGGAGCTGACCGAGCTCCTCGATACTGCGAACAAGCGGATGCCGGGTGCGGTCGTCGCGGACCTCAAGATTGCTCGCGGCCTCGACTACTACACGGGCAGCGTGTACGAGTCGGAGATCGAAGGTCATGAGGACCTCGGCTCGATCTGCTCGGGTGGCCGCTACGACTCCCTGGCAAAGGATGGCAAGCGCACGTACCCGGGCGTCGGCCTGTCGATTGGCGTCTCGCGCCTTGTGTCGCGCATGATCTCCGCGCCGATGGTGACCGCTTCTCGCAAGGTGCCCACGGCGGTCGTGGTCGCGGTTATCGCGGAGGAACAGCGTGAGCGCTCGGAGTCCATTGCCGCCGTGCTGCGTTCGCGCGGTATCTCGACGGACGTTGCTCCCAGCGCCGCGAAGTTTGGCAAGCAGATCAAGTTCGCCGATAAGCGCGGAATCCCCTACGTCTGGTTCCCGGGCGATGAGGGGGCTGCCGACACGGTGAAGGACATTCGCAGCGGTGAGCAGGTGGACGCCGACCCGCACACGTGGGTCCTGCCCGAGGCCGACGCGGTTCCCACTATCGAGAAAGTGACGGACTGAGTGTCCCTCACGGCGGTTGAAGCAGCTCGCTCGCTGGCACAAGCCCTCGAGGAAACGCTCCAGGCCATTCCGGACGGGAGTCGTGGTGACGCGGAGCGCGCGCTGCGACGCCTACAGGACGTCGTGTTGCCGCGCCTCGAGGACGCGGATGCGCCCGTGCTGGTGGTCGTCGGGGGCTCGACGGGGTCGGGTAAGTCGACGCTCGTCAATTCGCTGCTTGGCCGAAACGTGAGCCGGGCGGGCGCGGTGCGTCCGACGACTCGTCGCCCCGTGCTGGTGTGCTCGCCGCAGGCACGCGAGTGGTTCATGTCGGACCGAGTGCTGCCGCGCCTGGCGAAGAGCGAGGGTACGGGCGGGGACAGCCTTGACGCGATCACGATCGCTGTCGAGGAGACGCTGTGGCCCGCCGTGGGCATCGTGGACGCCCCGGACATCGACTCTGTCGAGGACGGAAACCGCCGCCTGGCTGCGGAGCTGCTCGACGGTGCAGACCTGTGGGTGTTCGTCACGACTGCGGCCCGCTACGCCGATGCGGTGGCGTGGAAGCACCTGGAGGAAGCCGCGAGCCGCGGACTGCGTGTCGCCATCGTCCTCAACCGCGTCCCCGCCGGGGCGGCGCAGGAGATTCGCGAGGACCTGGCCGCGTTGGCTCAACGGCGAGGCCTGGGTGAGGTCGCGATTCATACGGTCGAGGAGCAGCCGCTGAGCGACTCCCGCCTGCCCGCCGAGGCAATCGCGTCAATTGGCGCATACCTGGAGGGAATCGGAAGGGATGCCGAGGCACGTGCCGCGATCGTGCGCCGATCGCTGTCCGGTGCCGTCGCCACGTCGTTGGAGGAGACGACGCGCGCGCTCGAGGCTGCGAGGCAGCGCAACCGTGAGTTCGAGGCGGCCTCCGATGATATCGCCCAGCTCGTCGCTTCCTATGCCCGGGAGGTGTCCTCCTCGTCCAGCGACGACGTGCTGCGCGGCGAAGTGAGCGCACGCATCGCCGAGGTGCTGGGCTCGTGGGATATGTCCAAGACCGTTTCGCGTGTGTTTTCCGGCCTGAGCTCGCGCGTCATGGGGGCTCTTCGCGGACAGGCGGCCCCGGACGTTCAGGTGCAGCGCGACCTGACCGGAGGCCTCGCGCAGCGCTTGGCGGACCAGTATCACCGGGCGTGGGGGGAATCCCTGCGCAGGGCGCGTTCGGTCATCGATACGTCGTCTTTCGATGACCTGCTCGATGTCGATGCAGCGGCGCAGCGCGCACGCACGGTCGCGCAGGAGTGGACGCGCGAGGTCACGCAGATCATTCGTGGCCAGGCCGAGTCCTCGCGCGTCAGCGGGCGCATGCTCGCGGGCGGCATTAACGTCGTGACGGTGTCACTGATGGTGACGGCGTTTACGATGACCGGTGGTCTTACCGGTGTCGAAGTCGGTATCGCCGGCGCATCGGCTGCCCTGTCGCAGACCGTCCTGGAAGCCTATTTCGGCGAGCGCACGGTTCGCTCGTTGGCCGAGCAGGCCCGTGCGGCGCTCGAACGCCTCGCCGGCGAGTCGCTGTCGGATGTCGTTGCCCCGGTGAGCGCGAGCCTTGACCACGCTTCCGACAAGGGTCTCGTCGACAAGCTGGCGGCGGCCGTGGAGAGCGCCCGGGAGGTGCTGGCATGAGGCGGGCGACGAACGCCGTGGCGTCGGCCGCCCAGCAGCTCGACGAGATGTGCACCCTGGCTGCTCGGAATCTTGATGAGCAGACCCTGGCGCGCATTCGCGAGCTCATTGACGTGACGTCCGAACGCAGCGAGGTCGACCCGTCCTGGTGTGTCATCGGCATGCTGGGAGGCACGGGCGCTGGCAAGTCCTCTCTGGTGAATGCGCTCAGCGGGGGAGAGGTTGTTACTGCTGGCGTTCGACGCCCCACGACGAATGAAGCGTGCGCCGTGCTGCCGCGAGGCCGAGAACCGCAGGAACTGCTGGGGTGGTTGGGCATCGGTCGCCGGGTGGAGGCGCCGCAGGCGCTCCCTGGCAACACCGTCATCGTCGATCTGCCGGACATCGATTCGGTCGAGGCCAGCCACGCGGAGATCACCGATCGTCTAGCATCGCGTGTCGACGCGCTCGTTGTTGTCGTCAATCCGCAGAAGTACGCGGATGCGCGTCTTCATGACGAGTGGTTGGCGCGCTTGCGCTCGTCTCACGCTTCGGTGACGGTTGTCCTCACGCACATCGATACCATCTCCATGCCTGAGCGCGATGCGATCGTGCAGGACCTGCGTCGTCTGCTGAATGAGCGCGGTGCAGCGCAGGCTGAGGTTTTCGCGGTGTCGTCGACGACGGGTGAAGGCATGCGCACGCTCATTAAGTACCTGACGCGTGAGGCCGAGCGGGTTTCGCGGCAGGCGTCGCGCGCGCGTGCTGCGCTGCGTGAGGCCTCCCGACTGCTGCGCGAGTCCTTGGAGCTGACCGGCACGGTTCGAGGCCTCGAGACCGATGGCCTGGCCGCCGAATTGGCTGGCACGGCCGCTGATCTTGCGGGTGCTCCCATCATCGCCGAGGCCGTGGCGGACTCGACGTTGCGTGCCGGACGCCGGGCGGGTGGCTGGCTGCCGTTGCGATGGCTGGCGCGAACGGGTGCGGACCCGCTGCGCCGCCTACATCTGGACGATGAGTCGCGCGCCGAGGGTGCGACGACTCCGACGCTGCCGACTCGGTCCGCCTCCGATGAAGCTGCCTTCGTCAACGCTGTGCGCGGGGCCGTTGGGGAGCGCGCGCAGGCGCGTCCTGCCCGTTGGCGCGCGGCGCTGGTCGAGCGTGCGCTCAGCGGGGCCCGAGAGGTTCCAGACGCTGCGCATCGCGAGGTCGCGGAGCATATCCGCGTGTCGACCGGGGCCCCGGCGCTGTGCCGTGTGCTGGGAGGAGCGCAGCTGCTTGCGTGGCTCGGCGTTGTCGTGGGTGTGGCGTGGATTGTTCTCGTGCACCTTGGCAGGGCCGTCCTCATCGACGTTCGGGTCCCCGCGCTCGGACCGATTCCACTTCCGACGGCTCTGGTTGCGCTGTGCCTCTTGATCACGGTGCTATGTGCGTGCACGAGCCGAGCAGTCGCCCGGTGGGCTGCATCGCGCCGTCGACGCGTCGTGATGCGAGACCTGCGGGGACTGTGCCGTGATGCGGTCGATCGACTCGTCGTTGCTCCCCTGCGGTCCGAGGACAATCGACAGGTGACGATTGCCTCGTTCCTTGCCCGCCTGCCCGTCTGAGTGCCGTCTGAGCGAAGAAGGGGCGATTCGCTGACAGTGAGTTCGCCGACCACGCGCCTCTACGAGCTGCGCGCGAGGGTATGCTGGTCATAGCGATGAGGCGCTGCCCCTTGTTATGGTGCCCGCGGGATGCGGGATTTGTTGTTATGGGTGAGGCCGCGCCGAGGAGCCGAGTAGGCCCGCCCCGATGGTTTTGCTGACACCGATTGCACCACGCAAGGATGAATTATGCCCTCTGACGATTTCATGGAACGCGCTGACGATGAGCGCGAGATGACGGCAATTGCCGACGATATCGACGACCTCGACGATGACCGTGATCTCGATGATCACGGCGCGGACGAGGAGGACGCGGATACCGTGACCTTCGCGAGCCTCGGCCTGCCCGAGGAGATCCTCGCGGCCGTCACCGACATGGGATTCCGCGTCCCTACCCCGATTCAGGCCGCTGCTATCCCGCCGCTGCTGGAGCTGCGCGACGTCGTCGGCATCGCCCAGACGGGTACCGGTAAGACCGCTGCATTTGGTCTGCCGCTCCTGGCGATTGTTGACGCGGACGAGCGCGACGTCCAGGCACTCGTCCTGGCACCCACCCGCGAACTCGCGATGCAGAGTGCCCAGGCCATCGAGGATTTCGCGGCGCGTACCGCCCGCCTCGACGTTGTCCCCGTGTACGGCGGCTCGCCCTACGGCCCGCAGATCGGTGCGCTCAAGCGCGGCGCTCAGGTCGTCGTCGGCACGCCGGGTCGCGTTATCGACCTCATCGAAAAGGGTGCCCTCGACCTGTCGAACGTGCGCATGCTGGTCCTCGACGAGGCCGACGAGATGCTGCGGATGGGCTTTGCCGAGGACGTCGAGACGATCGCGTCGAGCGCCCCGGATGATCGCCTGACGGCACTGTTCAGCGCGACTATGCCCGCGGCCATTGAGAAGGTCGCTCGCGAGCACCTGAAGGATCCGGTCAAGGTCGCGGTCTCCACCGAGTCCTCCACTGTCGACACCATCCATCAGACCTACGCGGTGGTGCCCTACAAGCACAAGATCGGTGCGCTCTCGCGTGTGCTGGCCACCCGCGCCCAGCACATCAAGGAAGGCCAGGAGGAGGCTGACGCCGCCATCGTCTTCGTGCGCACCCGCGCCGATGTCGAAGAGGTGTCGCTGGAGCTGTCGAGCCGCGGATTCCGCGCTGCTGGCATTTCCGGTGATGTCGCTCAGACCGAGCGTGAGCGTATGGTGGAGCGCCTGAAGAACGGCTCGCTCGACGTGCTTGTCGCGACCGACGTGGCCGCCCGAGGCCTCGATGTCGAGCGTATCTCCCTCGTCGTTAACTTCGACGTTCCGCGCGAGCCCGAGGCCTACGTGCACCGCATCGGTCGCACCGGCCGCGCGGGTCGCGAGGGTCGCGCGCTGACCTTCTTCACCCCGCGCGAGCACGGCCGTCTGCGCCGTATCGAGAAGCTGACGGGCACCGAGATGGAAGAGGTCGAGATTCCCTCGCCCGCAGCCGTGTCCGAATTCCGCGCCAGCCGCCTACTCGAGGGCCTGTCCGCTCGTATCGAGCGTGGCCGTCTCGACATGTACAAGCGCCTGCTCGCCGACCTTGGTGATGAGATCTCCGTCGAGGACATCGCCGCGGCCCTCATGGCGACGGCTGTCGGCGACGAAGGCCCTGCCCCGCGCCGCGAGAAGGATCGTCGCGGCAACGGCAAGATCCGCCGTGAGGAACAGCTGGACGAGTCCGGCGAGTTCGTCGGTGCCACTTTCGAGGCAGGTCGCGACAAAGACCGCCCGATTAAGGGAGGCGCGAACGGTGCCCGTCGTCGCGGCGGCGGCCGCCCGGCACCCGGCTCCGGTACCCGCTACCGCATCGAGGTGGGTAAGAAGGACCGCGTGAAGCCGGGTTCGATCGTCGGCGCGATCGCAGGCGAGGGCGGCATCGACGGCCGCGACATCGGCAACATCGAGATCTACCCGACCTTCTCACTGGTCGACATCACTGCGGATCTGTCCGGCGAGCAGCTGTCCCGTATTTCCAAGGGATACGTTTCGGGCCGCCAGCTGCGCATCCGCGTGGACGAGGGCCCCGGCGGCCGTTCTCACGGCGACCGCGACGGCTTCGAACGCCGTGAACGCCGCGACTTCGACCGAGATAACCGAGGCCGCGGTGGCTACGGCGATCGCGAGGGCCGCTTCGGTGACCGTGATGAGAAGCGTCCGCACCGCTTCGAAAAGGGCGACGGGTCCCGTCCGCGCCGCTCGGTTCGCACCGAGCGCTGGGAGAAGGACATTAAGCGTGCCCGCCGCGAGCGTGAGGGTGGCCGCGATGGCGGTTGGGACCGTGACGGAGGCCGCGACGGCGGACGCCGCCACTTCGGCAAGCGCCGTTACGACGACTGAGCGCTAGCTGCCTCGCCCGTGGAGTGAACCGAAGAGGGACGCAGCCGAGTCACGGCGACCACGGTGAGGATCGCAAGCGCTGCAGCAATGACCCAATAGGGAGCGTAGGCCGCCCCGCCCACCGTGGCGGTGGCGGCCCACGCGCTCATGGCCACGGATACGAGGGCGAGTTCGAGCGCGGGACCAGCCGAGTCGGCTACCTGCAGCCACGAGGCGACGCGCCCGTGCTTGGATTCAGGGGTGACCTCGAGGGCCATGACGGAAAGGGGTGCGTGGACGAGACCGACGCCCAGGCCGACGAGAAGCCAGCCGAACAGGGCCACCCACACCGGAATTGACGGAAGAAGCAGAGCACCCACGGGGATCGCTCCGACTGCCATCATTGCGCCGCCGACGACCGGGAGTCGGCGTCGCAGCTGCGGATCGTGCACGCGCGCCTGGCCGACCGCACCGATGGCCCATGTGATCGAGCCGAGGGTGACCCACCAGGCGGAGGAGGCCTCGGACCACCCGTGTACACGCTGGAGGATCAGCGGAATCATGACGGCGAGACCGACTTGTGAGGCCATCGCGCTCAGCCTTGCCAGAATCGCCGATGGCATACCTCGGCGCGATACGAATGTTCCGCGCGGCAGGAGACGGGGGAGCGCCCAGACCGCGATGCACGCGCCGAGGGCGAAGACCCCGAACTGTGCCAGGGGCGTGGGCAGTGCGCCCGCAAGCTGGAGCAACATGACACCGATTCCGACGAGTCCAGCATCGCGCGACAGGGACGCGAGCACGGGGGAGCGCTGCCCCTGCGCAGTCGGCACCGAGCGCAGGACGTAGGCGATGGGGAGCAGTGCGACTGCCACGAAGAGCGGAACCACGCCAAAAACGTAGCGCCATCCCCACTCTTGGGTCACGTGGGCCGCGATCGCGGGACCGACGAGCGACGGGAGAACCCACGCTAACGAGAAAGACGCAAAGAACGAAGGGCGGTGATGGGGTGTAGCGACCGCTCCGACGAGGACGTACAGCGGGACAATGAGAAGGCCTCCGCCGAGTCCCTGAAGCGCGCGGCCGACAACGAACACGACCACGTTCGTGCCGGCGGCGCACACCACCAATCCGACGGCGAACAGGACCAAACCCACGAGCAGGACGAAACGGGGGCCCTTCCAATCCGCCAGAGCGCCCGCGACCACGGTGGCACTCAGCTGCGCTGCCAACGCCGCGCCCGAGGCGATTGGGTACCAGGCGGCAGCGTCAAAAGACTGGACGACTCCGGGCATAATCGTCGTGGCTGCGAGTTCCTCGAAAGCAACGAGTGTGATGAGAAGAACCGAGCCGATTGCCAGCCCGATTTCAGCTGGAGTCCAGGTGGCTCGGGTAGTGGATGAGGAAGAACCGTCGGCGGGCATGGTGACTATCCTACTCGCGGCACGCGCGACTCTTGCGAAGGCAGGCGTACAATGACGATGCCGCCGCCTGTCTCGCGGATGGTAACTACGAAAGGAATCACAGTGCTTCGCACTCACAACATTGGAACCCTCGGCACCGACCTCGTCGGTCAGACCGTGACGCTCACCGGTTGGGTGGATCGTCGTCGTGACCACGGTGGCGTGGCGTTCATCGACCTGCGCGACGCGTCGGGCATCGCCCAGGTTGTCGTCCGTGACGAGCGTGTTGCCCACGAGCTGCGCTCCGAGTTCGTCCTCAAGGTCACCGGCGAGGTGTGTGCTCGCCCCGAAGGAAACGAAAACCCGCACCTGGCCACCGGTGCCATCGAGGTGATGGGCGACGACATCGAAATCCTGAACACCAGCGCGCCTCTGCCGTTCCAGGTGTCCTCCAATGCTGAAGATTCCGGCAACGTGGGCGAGGAAACCCGCCTGAAGTACCGCTACCTCGACCTGCGTCGCGAGCCCGAGCAGTACGCGATCCGCCTGCGCTCGAAGGTCTCCCGCGCCGCCCGTGAGGCGCTCTACGCCCGCGACTTCGTCGAGATCGAGACCCCGACGCTGACCCGTTCGACCCCCGAGGGCGCCCGCGACTTTATCGTCCCGGCTCGCCTCTCGCCCGGCTCCTGGTACGCTCTGCCTCAGTCGCCCCAGCTCTTCAAGCAGTTGCTCATGGTGGCCGGTATGGAGCGCTACTTCCAGATCGCGCGCTGCTACCGCGACGAGGACTTCCGCGCCGACCGTCAGCCCGAGTTCACCCAGCTCGACATCGAGATGAGCTTCGTGGACCAGGACGACGTCATCGAGGTCGCCGAGGATGTGTTGAAGAACGTGTGGGCGCTCATCGGCTACGACCTGTCCACGCCGATCCCGCGCATGACCTACAAGGACGCCATGGAGCGCTACGGCTCGGATAAGCCCGACCTGCGCTTCGGTCTCGAGCTCACCGAGCTCACCGAGTACTTCAAGGACACGAGCTTCCGCGTGTTCCAGGCCCCCTACGTGGGTGCCGTCGTCATGCCCGGTGGCGGCTCGCAGCCGCGTCGCACCTTCGACAAGTGGCAGGAATGGGCCAAGGCGCGCGGCGCCAAGGGCCTGGCGTATGTCACGATTGCCGAGGACGGCACGCTCGGCGGCCCCGTCGCTAAGAACATCACCGAGTCTGAGCGTGAGGGCCTTGCTGCCGCCACCGGTGCCAAGCCTGGCGACTGCATCTTCTTCGCCGCTGGCAAGCCGACTCCGTCGCGCGAGCTGCTCGGCGCTGCTCGCCTTGAGATCGGCAAGCGCTGCAACCTCATCGACCCCGATGCCTGGGCCTTCACCTGGGTCGTCGACGCTCCGCTCTTCAAGCCCGCCGGCGACGCCGAGGCCGAGGGCGACGTTGCGCTGGGCCACAGCGCCTGGACGGCAGTCCACCACGCGTTCACCTCGCCCAAGCCCGAGTGGATCGACTCCTTCGACAAGGATCCGGGCAACGCGCTGGCCTACGCGTACGACATCGTCTGCAACGGCAACGAGATCGGCGGCGGCTCCATCCGTATCCACCGCCGTGACATCCAGAACCGCGTGTTCAACGTGATGGGCATCGGCGAGGAGGAAGCCCAGACGCAGTTCGGCTTCCTGCTGGACGCCTTCAAGTTCGGCGCCCCGCCGCATGGCGGCGTGGCTTTCGGCTGGGACCGCATCGTGTCCCTGCTGACGAAGTCCGAGTCGATCCGCGACGTCATCGCCTTCCCGAAGTCCGGCGGCGGTTTCGACCCGCTGACCGAGGCTCCGGCCCCGATCACGCCCGCGCAGCGTAAGGAAGCCGGCGTCGATGCGAAGCCGAAGAAGCGCGGCGAGGAAGCGTCTGAGGAATCCGAGAAGTAATTTCGGCGCCGTGACCTTGTCCACGGAACCCCCATCGGTTACCGACCGGTGGGGGTTTCGTGCACAATAGGGGTATGTCGTACGTCGAGATGCACCCTGAGAATCCGCAGGCACGTCTGGTCAACACGGTCGTTGACCTGCTGGAACGCGGCGGCACGATCGCGCTGCCCACCGACTCCGGCTACGCGATCGCCACGAAGGCGGGCAATAAGGCGGGTATGGACACGATCCGTGCCATCCGTAAGCTCGATGACAAGCACAACTTCTCGCTGCTGTGCCACTCGTTTGCGCAGCTGGGCGAGCTCGTCATCATCGATAATCACGAGTTCCGCACCATGAAGGCGCTCACCCCCGGACCCTACACGTTCATCCTGCGGGGGACCAAGGAGGTCCCGCGCATCATGCTGAACAAGAAGAAGCACACGGTGGGCGTGCGCATCCCCGATCACGTCATCACGCAGGCGATCGTCGAGGCGCTGGGCGAACCCCTGGCCTGCTCGACGCTCATCATGCCGGGCGAGGAAGAGCCGCTGACGGACGGTTTCGACGTGGATGATCGCATTGGGCACCAGGTCGACCTGGTGGTTGTGGGTCCCGTGGGCGTCGCTGAGCCGACCACGGTCATCGACTTTGCTGGCGGGGACGCTGTCGTCGCGCGCGTCGGCGCGGGCGATATTTCGCTCTTCGACTGATCTCGTGGCGTTTGAGCACACGTCTTTTTCGCGCACGGGTTTTTGCCTGCTGCGCCCGGAGGCGTCAGACGGAATCTATCGCTACGCCGATGGGCTCCCGATCGTCGGGCCGCGGCTCGTCGTCGATGGGGTCGACGCTGTTCGCGTGACCTTCCAGTGGGGAGCCCAGGCTGCCGCTGACTGCTACGTCATCCTCAACACGATCACTGATCGGGCGCGCGAACATATCGACGACTTTTGCATGTCGATAGGGCCGGGACGCTCGGATGCTCGAGCGCTCGTGTGCGCGCTTCCTGCGGACGCGATCCTCAGCTATCAAAAGGTCATTGTGGGTCCGTGGGGCCTCGACCCCGGGGTGCGTACGGGCATGGGGGAGTGGATACGATTCCTGGAGGATGCGCGCCCTGATAAATCTAATCCCTTGCGAGTCGTGAATGGCCGAGGAGCTGTCGCCTCGCTCTTCGTTGGGCCCGATGCGCGGGTGGTGTGGCCATCGGAGGATCTGACGGCGCCTCAGATGCGTGCGCCGCAGGAGCACGAGATTGGCACGCGTGTCAGTGCCCGGCTCGGGCACACGCGCCAGCGCCCGGTCGTGATGTACGACGGCGAGTCGGAGCCAACGTGCACACTCATCCTCTTCGACGGCGAGATCTGGCGAGGCAACGGCGTCGGTTGGCTGACTCGGCGCTATCCCGGCCTGCGCATCGTGACGATCGACGCAGGAGATCTGGATGAGCGCGAGGCGGAGCTGACCGATGTGGATCGCGTCGCTGCTCTGCTGCGGGCAGTGCACGACGAGGCGGGGGCGGGGCCCGTGATGGTCGCCGGCCAATCCTACGGCGGTCTTGCTGTGTTGGAAGCGGCGCTGCGCAGCGATTTCCCTCTCGATTGTGCAGTTGCCCAGTCTCCGTCCCTGTGGTGGGGAGGGGTACAACGAGGAGTCGGCGAAGGCGTGCTGATGGGTGCCCTTCGCGCCGGGCAGATTCGACTGCACCAGGATGTGCGGCTACGTTTGCAGGTGGGCACGTTGGAAGAGACGATGCGTCCTGTAGTGGATGACTGCGCCGAGCTACTGCGGCGCCTGGGCGTGGCGGTTGAGCTTGACCACTATCGCAGCGGGCACGACGTGGCATGGTGGCGAGAAGGCCTCGTGCGTGCGCTTGATGAATGGGACGCTCTCACATGCTGACCAGGAATGAGACAGCCCAGGTCAATGTGTAGTCTGTAGGTTAGGCTTACCTACGCACCTGATAAGATCGACTGAATTGAGGCACTTGTGCACCTGTCGACGCGAATTCGCGCCATCGTTGGCGTCGCTCTGACCGCTCTCGCTCTGGGAGCATGCTCGTCCAATCAGCCCGCCCCGGCCTCGTCCCCCGAGGCCTCCGCGAGCTCCGAGACCTCCGCAACGCGCACCGTCACCGACGCATCCGGTCAGGAAGTGACCCTGCCGTCGCACCCTAGCCGCGTCGTCACGCTCTCTGAGCCGACGACCGACAACGCGCTCGCCCTGGGCGTCACCCCGATCGGCGTTGTCTCCGGCCGCGGCCAGCAGACGGTTCCCAACTACCTCGTCGATCGCGCGGGTGATATCCCGATCCTGGGCTCCATCGGCACCCCCAACCTTGAGGCCATCGGTGCGGCGCACCCGGATCTCATCCTCGTTGACGGCACATCGGTGAAGAACAACGACACCGAGACGCTGACCGCGCTGGCTCAGATCGCCCCCGTCTTCTTCACGACGCAAAAGGGCGGCGACTGGCGCGAGACCTTCACCCTGACGGCCGACGCGCTCGGCGTTGCCGACCAGGCGCAGACCAAGCTCGCGGAATTCGATCAGCACGTTGCCTCCGTGAGCGCCCGCCTGAAGGATGCCGGCTACCTCGATCAGACCTACTCGGTGGTGCGTTGGCAGGGCGACAGCGCCGGCCTCATCCTCAAGGAGCTGCCCGCCGGCCAGGCTCTCACCGCGCTCGGCATGAAGCGTCCCGCGAACCAGGATCGTGACGGCGAGGGCCACTCCGAACCCGTCTCGCTGGAAAACATCGATCAGATCGACGCCGACTGGATCTTCTTCGGCACCCTGGGCAAGGCCTCGGTGAACAACCCCTCCGCCGGTGGCAACACGGGCGTCGAGGCTTCGGCCGCCGCCCTGGAAGAGGCGAAGAGCACCGTCGGTTTTGACTCCCTCGGTGCTGTGAAGGCGAACCACGTGATCCCCGTCGACGGTTCTCTGTGGACGTCCGCCGGTGGATACCTCCTCATGGATGGCATCGTCTCGAGCATCGAAGCCCAGTTCGTCCCGGCCTCCTGACGTTGATGGCCACACGATCCGGGTCGATGACCTGACATGACGACACGTCGTATCACCAGCGTCGCCATTGCTTGTGCAGTGGCGACGCTGGTGCTTGCCCTCGTCGCCCTCGCCTCCCTCGCCTTCGGCTCGCGTCAGATCGCTCCCGACGTGGTGTGGGACGCGCTCGTGCACGGTGGCGTCAGTCAGGACGCCCAGGTGGTCACGCAGCTGCGTGTTCCCCGTACTCTCGCCGCGCTCGTCATCGGCGGGGCACTGGGGCTGGCGGGATCCGTCATGCAGGCCATGACTCGCAATCCTCTCGCAGATCCCGGTGTGCTTGGCATCAACGCAGGAGCGGCCTTTCTTGTCGTGACCGTCACGGCCGTGAGCGGCGTCGCCACTCGCACGGTGACGCTGGGTGCCTCGCTCATCGGCGCGGGCGTGGCCGCCGCTCTCGTCTTCGCCATTTCGGGCAGCGGCGGAGGATCACGATCGCGCCTCGCCCTGGCGGGCATTGCCGTATCGGCTGCTCTCGCCTCACTCACTCAGGCCGTTCTCGCCGCGAATCAGTTCGCGTTCAACGAATTTCGATACTGGGCATCGGGATCATTGGAAGGCGTTGATATGGCCTCGGTGGCCAGCGCGGGTGCAGTGATTGCCGGCGGCGCCGTGGTCGCCCTCCTCATCACCTCGGCACTGGGTGTTCTTGCACTCGGCGATGATGCCGCAGTGAGCCTCGGTGTGCGCGTGCGACTCATCCGCTTGCTCGGGGTTGTCGCCGTTACCGCATTGGCTGGGGGAGCGACTGCCCTGGGTGGCCCCCTCACTTTCGTCGGCCTCGCAGTTCCGCTGATGGTGCGACGCTTCGTCGGAGCCCGGCAGGGGGCCATTGCCCTCTGGTCTATCGTGGTCGGCGCTGCTTGGGTGTGCGGTGCTGACGTCGTCTCGCGTCTCGTGCTCGCACCATCCGAGGTGCCCGTGGGTGTCATCGTCGCTTTGATCGGCGCTCCGTTCTTCATCCTGGGGGCGCGTGGAAAGGGCATGTCATGACGCCAGCTCCATCGCGCTACAAGACCGTTTCGCTACGCGGTTTATCGGTGCGTGTGCACCGGCGCAGCGCAGCTGTTGTAGTCATCGGATTCGTTCTCCTCGCCGCGCTCGCCGTTTATTCGCTGACGCTGGGGGACTACGGGCTGAGTGCCGCCGATTCGTTCCGTCGTCTTCTGGGAGACGGTGGGCCTCGGGACGATTATCTTGGGGTCTACTTTGTCCAGTCGGTGCGCCTGCCACGCATGCTCGCAGCGATCGCTGTCGGCGTAGCGCTTGGGATTGCCGGGCGTATCTTCCAGACGATCTCGGGTAATCCACTCGGTAGCCCCGATATCGTCGGTCTGTCGACAGGCTGTGCGACCGGTGCTCTGATCGCGATCATCGTTCTGGGATCGAGCCCTACGGTCACTGGGGTTGGTGCATTGTTCGGAGGACTCGTTTCGGGTGCGATCATCCTTGCGTGTGCGGGTGGCATGCGAGTTACGGGTATTCGTGTCGTCCTCGTAGGTATTGGCTGCTCGGCTGCGTTGCGTGCTGTCAATTCGCTGCTCATCGTCAAGGCGCCGCTAGAAGCAGCGCAGCGTGCGCAGCTGTGGAGCGCCGGCTCATTCTCCGGCGTTACTATCGCGCGTCTGATGCCCCTGCTGATCGTGATTGGTGCCGTCGTTATAGTGTGTGCCGTCTTCGCTGTGCCCCTCGGTCTTGTCGCGATGGGCGACGATGTAGCGACGGGCCTCGGCGTGAGAGTGGGTCGTACCCGCGTCCTCCTCATCGTCGTCGCGATCCTACTCGTCGCATCAGCGACATCGGTGGCGGGGCCGGTCGCTTTTGTTGCCCTCGCTGCTCCGCACGTCGCGCATCGGCTGTGCGGTGGCGGGGGAGTCGGGTTCACGTCCTCTGCTCTCGTCGGAGCTCTGCTTGTGCTGGTCTCGGATGTGTGTGCACAGAGGCTCGTCGCTCCGGCCGAGCTTCCCGTCGGTGTCGTGACAGGCGTCGTTGGAGGCGTCTACCTTCTCTGGTTGTTGATTCGTGAGGTGAGATCGTGAGTGAGTCTGCTGTGAGCCGTGGGCTGAGTGCTCGGGACATTGTTGTCGGCTATGGGAAAAATGCCCCGATCCTCGAAGGGCTTTCACTGGATGTTCTGCCAGGAGAACTGACCGTCATTGTTGGCCCGAACGCCTGCGGCAAGTCGACGCTCCTGCGTTCGCTGGCCCGAGTGCTTGGCGTGCGACGCGGCGAGGTCGAGCTGGATGGGCGAAGTGTTGCCGATATGAATCAGAAGGCTCTTGCGCGTCGACTGGGTTTGCTGGCTCAGTCGTCGGTTGCTCCGGGCGACATGTTTGTCGAGGATTTGGTTGCTCGCGGCCGGTATCCCTATCAGTCGGTGCTCCATCAGTGGAGTGCGCAGGACGACGAGGCCGTGTCTCGCGCGATGAAGGATGCGGGGGTTGCGGATCTGGTGGGGCGTCGAGTCGGCGAGCTGTCGGGCGGACAGCGTCAACGCGTGTGGATCGCGATGTCACTTGCCCAGGCGACGGACATTCTGCTCCTTGATGAGCCAACGACGTATCTTGACCTCAATCACCAGCTGGAGGTCCTGCGTTTGGCGCAGCGCCTTCATAGGGACGGTGTGACGGTTGTTGCGGTACTGCATGACCTTCATCTGGCATTCCGCTACGCGACGCACCTTGTGTTCATGAAGGATGGCGAGGTTGTGGCCCAGGGGGCACCTCGCGACGTTGTGACGGCAGAACTGATCGAACGCGTGTTCAGTGTGCCGTGCCGGATCATCGACGACCCTGAAACCGAAACGCCACTGGTGATTCCGATGCGATGACCCGGGCGTTGTGATCCCCAAAATCTCAAAACTTGACCGTCGGGTCACGCAGCTCCATGATTGTTGGATAATATAATTCACAGGAAGTTGGTAGAAGGCTGAAATTTCCTGATAAAAACGTGTTTTGACTGCATGTTCCGGTAATTTGCTTGTTGTTCGCAATTGCAGAATAGACATCAGGCAATAATATGGTTTCTGTAGCTAGTGGTTACTCGGACACTGACATATTGATTCTGGGCCTGATGAAGCCGATTAGCACACGACATCCCGTCAAGATAGAGAAGGATACAGATGACGACACAGATGCGATCGTACGGTAGGGGACTGCGCATGCCCCTGCTGGCTCTGACCGCGTCTGCTTCGATCGTCGGTGGGATCTTCGTTGCTGCTCAACCCGCATACAGTGTTGACGGAGTTGCCGGCGTGATCGGACAGTGTCACACCGTCACTGACGAGGGTGCGTCGATCGTCGTTTCGTCGGTCGTCCCTGTCGGTTCTCCGCTGCATGTGGAGGGTTCCGGCTGGGGCCCTAGTTCTGAGAGCTCGCGCGGCTTTGTCGTTGTCACGCTCGACGATGGGCAGGAAGTTCGCCCCGATGGCGTCACCCTTCCCGCCTGGGTTCCCGCGTCTGTCCTCCGCAATAAGGCTGCTTGGAGCGTCGCCGAAGTGTCGACCACCGGCTCCTTTAGCACCGACATTGAACTGCCGTCGACGTGGACGGTTGGTTCCGAGCATTCGATCATGATCGGCGATGGCGTGACCGGCACATACGTGCAGGTGTCTGTGACGGTCGCAGAATCCAATGCGCAGGTGCCCGCGTGCTCGCTGACACCGACCGACGATTCTTCGGTTGAGCCCACTGACGAGCCGTCGACGGAGCCTGATGGCCGAGCGTCTTCCGACGTTGTCACCGATGGGCCTACGGAGTCTCCGGCTGATGATGCCGCCCATAACGCCGCCAAGCCTGTTGTCGATCTAACGGATGATGCTCCCGGCGACGCCTCGGCCAGTGCTCCCTCCAATGTGACGGCGACGCCGTCTCTCGGTAGCACCCCGTCGGCTGATGCCTCGGATACCTCGCGCTCGTCGGCAGCCCCGGTGCCCTCCGCTTCGGCCTCGTCTGCTTCTTCCTCCGGGGGTAATGGTTCGTCTTCTGCTGCTGGTGGCGGTGTCGGCTCGAACGCTGATGCCCCGTCTCCCTCGCCGTCCACGGAGCAGGAAAGCGTGTCTGCTTCGCAGATTGGCCCCAAGGCTCATTCGGAGCAGCAGGCCACGAACCAGGCGGTTCGTGAGCAGGAGTCTCGCCTCAACGGATGGATCCTCGCAGGCGGCGGTCTTCTCGCGCTTCTCGGCGCGATCGTCACGGTCAGCATTGTTCGCCGCTCGCACGGGCTGCTGCGCTAAATCTCGCACACCTGCGGTGATGTGCTGGGAATGTGTGCATTAACCGAATGGTGTGTCTTGGGATTTAGCATTCGTGCGTTACGCCTGTTACTCTTGATCCGATACGATAGTTTCTGCGGATTAACTCACTAAGGAGAACGGTATGCAGCACGGACGCGCATCGTCTGCCGTTGCCGCTCGGAGGTTCGTCGGGCGCAGTCGAACGATGAGCCTGCTCATGGCGCTGTTCCTGTTTGCGGGCATCGGTCTCGCGATCCCCGGTTTTGCCGCGCGTGCGGACGACGCACCGCGTTACGGTGTGTTTGAAGGCGGCCCGCTCCGCGCAGTCATGTCGTCGAACTCCGACTTTGCCGCTAAACATGTCGCGACCGGATATTGGGGACTGATCCTGGACCATGGCCAGGTCACGCCGCTGCAGCGTCCGACTTTCACCCGTAACAATGAGTCCGTGACGGCGAAGGACCCTGATCTATGGGCTGCTGCCGCGCTCGATGATCCTACGATCATGACGGCCATTCCCAATGGCACGAACAATGTCGAGGGGATCAAGTGGACGGCCGGAACCGTGCACACGGTCACTGTTGTCATGTACAGCAGTGACTCGTCCGGGGTTGAGCCCGACCCGATCACCTATACGGTGATGGTGAATAGTCCGTACATGGCCAACATCGACGATCCGACGCCCGCTCCCACCACGGACCCGACCGCTGCACCCACCGACGATCCGACGGCTACACCCGCTCGCACGGACGAGCCGACCGCTGAGCCTGCTCCCAGGACGGACCCCGAGCCTGCTCCGACGGCCGAGCCGACCGTTGAGCCTGCTCCGGCACCCGCTCCGGACCCGGTGGTCGAGCCTACGACGGAACCTTCTGCCGCTCCTGCACCGGTGCCCGACGATCCGCAGCTGCCGGTCGTGCGCCCGACGCCGACCCCTTCTGAGAGTGCGTCTCCCGCGCCCAGCCCGTCCGCGTCTGCGACAGCTTCGCAGCCGTCCGAGACCCCCGTGTCGCCCATCACTGACGAGTCTCAGCTGACCGACTCGAACAAGGGTGGCGTGAGCGCCGCCTTCACGGCTGGCCAGCTGACCATCAACGTGCCGTCGGAGAAGGCAGCCGTCGGCGACTGGGTGAGTGCCAACATCATGCAGACCGGCGAGGCCCGTTGGCTGCAGGTTGAGGACTCCAACAAGGTCACCATGGACCTCACGGGTTTGCCGACCGGCGAGTACAAGGTGGTTGTTGCTAACCGCTCGCACGAGCTTGTCGGATGGGCCGAATTCAAGGTCGCTTCCGCTGTCGGCGGTGCCGCGAACGGTTCGTCGGTCGACGCATCGGGTGCTGTGAAGCTTCACGCGGAGATGCTGTCTTCCTCGCTCGCTGGCGATGAGTCCGAGGGGCTCAACGGATACCTGCTCGGTGCCGGTGCCTGCATGCTGATCCTCGGCGGCCTCGTGGTCGTCCAGGTTCTCTCCGGTCCTAAGATCGGCTCTTCCTCGAGTGGAGTCACTCTGTCCTAAGCTAGGTTTCATGGATCTGTTTGATTCTGAATCTGTCGACGAGTCGGGCGTGCCTGCTTTCAACGCGGGCGCGCCCCTCGCCGTTCGTATGCGCCCAACGACCCTCGACGAGGTCGTCGGACAGTCTCATCTGCTCGGGGAAGGGGCACCGCTGCGCCGCCTCCTGTCGCCGGGTTCGAGTGATGGTGTCGCCGTTTCTTCCGTGGTGCTGTGGGGCCCGCCGGGAACGGGTAAGACGACCCTCGCTTATCTGATTGCGCGTGCGTCCGGGCGTCGTTTCATCGAGCTGTCCGCAGTTTCCTCCGGAGTGAGTGACGTCCGGCGGGTCGTGGATGATGCGCGTCGAACTCTCGCCAGCGGCGGAGAGGAAACGATCCTGTTTGTCGATGAGGTGCATCGCTTTTCGAAGTCGCAACAGGATTCGCTGCTTCCGGCGGTTGAGAATCGCTGGGTGGTGCTCGTCGCGGCCACGACGGAGAATCCGTCTTTCTCGGTCATTTCGCCGCTGCTCTCGCGCTCGCTCCTGCTGACACTTCGACCCCTGGATTCGGATGCGATCGAGGGACTGATCCGCCGTGCGTTGGCGGATGAGCGCGGCCTCGCGGGGCGCTTCTCCATCACAGACGAGGCAGTTGCTGGCCTCGTGCGTCTGGCGGGATCTGACGCACGAAAGTCATTGACTCTCCTCGAGGCAGCGGCAGGTGTTGCCAGCGACGACGGCTCTGGCGAGATCACCGTTGCGAGCGTCGAGGCAGCAGCGAATCAAGCCCTCGTTCGGTGGAGCAAGGACCAGCACTACGATGTTGCGAGCGCGTTCATTAAGTCGATGCGCGGGTCTGACGTGGACGCCTCGCTCCACTACCTCGCCCGCATGATCGAGGCAGGGGAAGACCCGCGCTTTATCGCGAGGCGCATCATGATTGCCGCTTCTGAGGAAATTGGCATGGCGGCTCCCGAGGTGCTCACCACCTGCGTGAGTGTCGCACAGGGAGTTGCGCTCATCGGCATGCCCGAGGCCCGTCTGCTCCTCGCTCAGGCGGTCGTAGCCGTAGCGACTGCGCCGAAGTCGAACGCGACCTATCTGGCGATTGACCGCGCCATCGCGGATGTTCGCGCCGGGCGCGGGGGAGCGGTACCCGCACATTTGCGCGACGCGCACTACGCCGGTGCGAAGACTCTCGGCCATGGCGACGGGTACCTCTACGCGCACGATCAGCCCCACCACGTCGCAGCTCAGCAGTACTTGCCGGACGACCTTGAAGGCACCCGGTATTACGAGCCGACGGAGAATGGACATGAGGCGATGCTCACGAAGAGGCTCGGTGTGATTCGCAATCTGCTGAAAAGACGCTAGGATGTAACAGTTGTCCGCACCAGCGGGCACCTGGGGCCTTAGCCGACGGATCGGATCGATCCTGGAGTTGGCCCCATGCCGGGAATCCCGGCATGACATGAGAAACAGGAAGAAGAAACATGGCAACGAATCGTTCCCGCAAGCAGGTGCGCGAGTCCCGCGCCCTCGGTCTGGCCCTGACCCCCAAGGCCGTTCGCTACTTCGAGAAGCGTCCCTACGGCCCCGGTGAGCACGGCCGCACCCGCCGCCGCCAGGACTCCGACTACGCCGTTCGTCTGAAGGAAAAGCAGCGTCTGCGCGCTCAGTACGGCATCCGTGAGTCGCAGCTGCGCCGCGCCTTCGAAGAGGCCCGTCGCACCGCCGGCCTGACCGGTGAGAACCTGGTCGAGCTGCTCGAGATGCGTCTCGACGCCCTGGTCCTGCGCGCTGGCTTCGCCCGCACCATCCAGCAGGCCCGCCAGTTCGTCGTGCACCGTCACATTCTCGTTGACGGCAAGATCGTCGACCGTCCGTCCTTCCGCGTGAAGCCCGGCCAGACCCTGCAGGTCAAGCCGAAGTCCCAGACCACGGTTCCCTTCGAGATCGCTGCTGAGGGTATTCACCGCGACGTGCTGCCCGCCGTCCCCGAGTACCTGGATGTCGATCTGCCCCGCCTCAAGGTGACCCTGGTGCGTCGCCCCAAGCGCGCTGAGGTCCCCGTGACCGTCGACGTCCAGATGGTCGTCGAGCACTACTCGCGCTGACACTAGTCAACTCCGCGCCCCCGAGCGTTGCTCGGGGGCGCGGTTTTTTCTTTCATCCCACTGTCCGCTTGCGCGTGCCGATGTGCCGCAAGGGGCACGAACCGTCTAACATGGGGGACTATGCGTACGTCTGAAATCCGCACCCGCTGGCTCGACTACTTCGAGAAGCAGGGTCATGAGATTCGTCCTTCCGTTTCTCTCGTCTCTCCGGAGCCCTCGATTCTGTTTACGATCGCGGGCATGGTTCCGTTCATCCCCTACATCACGGGTGTTGAGCCCGCGCCGTGGCCGCGCGCCGCGTCGGTTCAGAAGTGCATTCGCACGAACGACATCGACAACGTCGGCAAGACGACCCGTCACGGCACGTTCTTCCAGATGAACGGCAACTTCTCCTTCGGCGATTACTTCAAGGAAGGCGCGATCAACTATGCGTGGGACCTGCTGACGGGTTCACGCGACGAGGGTAAGTACGGCCTGGATGGCGATCGCTTCTGGGTGACGATCTGGGACCAGGACGAGGAAGCTTTTAGCGTGCTGACCAAGCAGGTCGGCATGGACCCGAAGCACATCGTGCGCCTGCCTCGCGAGGAGAACTTCTGGGATACCGGCCAGCCGGGCCCGGCGGGTCCCTGCGCCGAGTGGCACTACGACCGCGGTCCCGAGTACGGCCCCGAGGCCGTGGGTGGCACCGTCGACCCGGGTGGCGACCGCTACCTTGAGGTGTGGAACCTGGTCTTCGACCAGTACATGCGAGGTGAGGGCTCCGGCAAGGACTATCCGCTGCTGGGCGAGCTGGACAAGAAGGCGATCGATACGGGCGCTGGCCTGGAGCGTTTGGCCTTCGTCATGCAGGACAAGCCGAACATGTACGAGATCGACGAGGTCTTCCCCGTCATCGAGGCCGCCATGCAGATGAGCGGTAAGCGTTACGGCCTGGGCGCTGCGGGCCCCGAGGCCGGCGCTGCTTACGACGACGACGTGCGCATGCGCGTCGTGGCCGACCACGTGCGTTCCTCCCTTATGCTCATCGGAGACGGGGTGCGTCCCGGCAACGATGGCCGCGGCTACGTGCTGCGCCGCCTGATCCGCCGTGCGGTTCGTTCGATGCGTCTGCTCGGCGTCGACGAGGCGACGATGCCCACGCTGCTCACGGCGTCGAAGGACGCGATGAAGGCGTCGTACCCCGAGCTGGAGACCAACTGGAAGACGATCTCCGAGGTTGCTTACGCGGAAGAAGACGCGTTCCGTCGCACTCTCAGCGCCGGTACGACGATCCTCGACGCCGCTGTTGCGACGGCCAAGGAAGCAAAGGGTGCGCCCGTCATTTCTGGTGCGTCGGCGTTCTCGCTGCACGACACCTACGGTTTCCCGATCGATCTGACCCTCGAGATGGCCGCTGAGCAGGGCGTGTCCGTCGACGAGGAGGGCTTCCGCTCTCTGATGGCCGAGCAGAAGGAGCGCGCACGCGCCGACGCTCGCACGAAGAAGACCGGACACACCGACGTTCGCGTCTTCCATGACATTGAGAAGGCGATGGGTGGCGGCTCGACGTTCCTGGGCTACACGGAGCAGGCCGCCGAGGCCACCGTTGAGGCTCTGCTCGTCGATGGTGTGGCGGCTCCCGCTGCGAGCGCCCCTGCCGAGGTTGAGGTCATCCTCGACCGCACGCCCTTCTACGCAGAAATGGGTGGCCAGCTCGCCGACCACGGCACGATCCGTCTCGCCGGAGGCGGTGTCGTTGAGGTTCACGACGTGCAGGCTCCTATTCGTGGCCTGAGCGTTCATCGCGGTACCCTCACCGAGGGTGGAATCACGGTGGGCGAGAAGGCTTACGCCGAAATCGACGGTCAGCGTCGCCTCGCCATCGCGCGCGCCCACACCGCCACGCACATGGTGTACGCGGGACTGCGGAATGTCGTGTCGGAGGACGCGACTCAGGCGGGTTCGGAGAACTCCCCGTCGCGCCTGCGCTTCGACTTCCGTCACGGATCCGCTCTCGAGGGCTCGCAGCTCAGCGACATCGAGGCTCTTGTCAACGAAAAGCTCGCAGAAGACCTGGCCGTGACCACCGAGGTCATGAGCCTCGATGCCGCGCGTGAAGCCGGTGCGATCGCACTATTCGGTGAGAAGTACGGCTCTGAGGTCCGCGTTGTCACCATCGGCGATGGCTTCGACCGTGAGCTCTGCGGTGGCACTCACGTGCCCACGACCGGTCACATTGGTCGTATCACGGTGCTGTCCGAGGGATCCGTCGGCTCGGGCGTGCGTCGTATTGACGCTTTGGTCGGCGACGGTGCGTACGAGTTCCAGGCGAAGGAACACGCTCTCGTCAATCAGCTCTCTCAGCTTGTGGGCGGCCGCGCCGATGAACTGCCTGAGCGCATTGAGTCGCTGCTGGCCAAGCTGCGCGAGTCCGAGAAGGAGCTCGAGAAGGCCCGCACCGCACAGGCTCTGAGCCAGGGTGCCGATCTGGCAGCTTCCGCGAAGGCCGTCGGTCCCGTGACGGTCGTTGCGTCAGCGGTTGGTGAGATGCCGTCTGCGGATGCTCTGCGTACCCTTGCGCTCGATGTGCGCGACCGCCTCGGCAATGAGCGCGGAACCGTCGTCGCCCTCGGTGGTGTTGTCGGCGGCAAGCCCTCGCTCGTCGTCGCGACGAACGAGGCAGCGCGCGAGGCGTCGGTGAAGGCCGGTGCTCTTGTCCGCGCCGTCGGCAAGTACATGGGCGGTGGCGGCGGTGGCCGTGACGACATCGCTCAGGGCGGCGGCACCAAGCCTGAGGGCATTGCGGACGCGATCGCAGCGATCCGCAAGGAAATCGAGGCTCTGTGAGCATCCGTCGGGGCATTCGTATCGGCGTGGACGTCGGCACCGTGCGTGTCGGCGTCAGCCGGTGCGACCCTGACGGCATCCTCACGATGCCCGTCGAAACCCTTCACAGGGCTCCCGATCTGTCCGATCTTGATCGCTTGGCCGACATCGTGCGTAGCCACGACGCGATCGAAGTGATTGTCGGACTTCCCCGGCACCTGCGCGGGGGAGAGGGGATCTCTGCGAAGGGGGCGCGCAAGTATGCGCGCCGCATCAAGAAGCTTGTTCCCGACGTTCGTGTGGCGATGGTCGACGAACGCATGACGTCCAACCAGGCACACGCGCGGCTGCGTGCCTCCGGTATCCCAGAGATCGAGCATCGCAGCGTTATTGACCAAGTCGCAGCGCAGATCATTTTGGAACAGGCACTCGAGCTCGAGCGTATGAGCGGTCGAGCTCCCGGTGAGGAAATCATCCTCGAGCCAAGTGAAGGAGCGCACGCATGAGTACGCCTCCCCCTTACCCCTTCCGTTCTCGCCGCGAGATTCATTCCGGCGAGCAAAAGGTCTATTCCGATGCCGAGCTACACGAGCAGCATGCATCGCAGGACGCGACCGCGACGCCCGCTGCGGGAACCGACGTGCGTGACGGTTCTTCACGTGCCGAGGCCGTGGTGCCCGTTTCGGTCACGGCGCGGGGTGAGCGCACACTTCCTTCTTTCGACGAGGTGACGGATACGGGCGCGACTCCTCGCGTGTCCGGTGCGGCACTGCGTCAGCGCAGTGCAGCGCAGGGCGCAGAATCGCCTTCTGAAACAACGGGTATGCGTTCTCGCCGCCTCGCCAGTGAACGACGAGCGGCGCGCAAGCGCAAGCGTCGCCGTCGGGTGCGATCCTTCTTCATTATCGTTCTGGTGCTCGGCCTGCTGGTCGGTGCCAGCTACGTCGCCTACGATCAGCTCTTCAACTCGTCGACGACTTCATCCGATGATTTCCCCGGGCCGGGCTCTGGCTCAGTCGAGGTGACGATCGCTGAGAACTCGTCCGGTCGCGATATCGGCCAGACGCTCGTGGATGCGGGTGTTATTAAGTCGGTCGGTGCGTTTGTCCGCCAATTTGAGAACAACCGTGCGTCGACGTCCATCCGCCCCGGTACCTACCGGTTGAAGCTGCAGATGAATGCCGCTGGCGCGCTCGCCGCGCTGCTGGATGAAACGAACCGCCTCGATTCGACGATTACTATCAAGTCGGGACAGAAGAAATCGGAAATCAAGCAGCGCATCATCGACATCATGGGTGTCACGGAAGCTGAGGTCGATGCCGCTTTTGCTGACACAGAAGCCATTGGCCTGCCCTCCGAAGCCGGGGGGAATGTGGAAGGCTGGCTGCTGCCCGGTTCTTACGAGGTGTCCGAGGAAGACACGCCGACGACCGTCATCGCGCGGATGGTGAAGGGCACCATCGATGAGCTTGATCGTCTTGGCGTCGCCCCCGCGGATCGCCAGACTGTCCTCATCAAGGCTTCCATCGTCGACGGTGAAATGAACATCGACAAGTACATGCCGATGGTCGCTCGCGTCATCGAGAATCGTCTGGCCGATACGAACGGCGAGACGAAGGGCATGCTCGGCATGGACTCGACGGTGCTCTACGGCGTTGGAAAGACGAGTGGTTTGCCTGACCAGGCGGATCTGGATAACGACAATCCGTACAACACGCGCCTGCACGCCGGACTTCCTCCAACCCCGATTGGTCAGCCGAGCGAGAAGGCAATCGAGGCTGTGCTCAAGCCCGCCGAGGGAACGTGGCTGTACTTCGTGACGGTCAACCTGGACACCGGCGAAACGCTGTTTGCCTCCACGCTTGAAGAGCAGGAGAAGAACCGCGACAAGCTGACGGCCTACTGCTCCGCCCATCCGGGCGAGTGTAAGACGTCATGACCTGGGCCGCGGTCATCGGGTCGCCGATTGAACACTCCCTGTCGCCGGTGATTCATCGGGCTGCTTGGGCCCAACTCGGCGTCGATGGCTGGGAATACCGCCGCCTCGAGCAGGACACAGACTCACTGCCCCGGTTCATTGGCGGCCTTGGTGGCGACTGCGCGGGCCTGTCCGTGACGATGCCCTGCAAGCAGGCCGTCATGCCGCTGCTCGATGTGATCGATCCGCTGGCAAGCGCTGTGGGTGCCGTCAATACGGTCGTTCCGTCTTCAGGGGTCCTTGCCGGTTTCAACACGGATGTCACGGGGATTGCTTCGGCGATTCGCCGTGCGTGCTCACAGGCCGATCGAGCGCTCCCCACAAGCGCCGTCGTGCTCGGGGCCCGAGCCACCGCCTCGTCTGCGCTTGCCGCGCTTGGCGAACTTGGCATCGTGACCTCCACCGTCGCCGCGCGCCGTTTCGGCGGACCCGGTTCTGTCGTCGCAGCGTCCTCGCGACTGGGGGTCAGCATCGATCAGGTGCTGTGGTCAGATCGCGACGCAGTTCTTCTTGCTATCAGCGGTGCTGACCTCGTGATCTCGACGTTGCCCGCCGGTGTTGCTGACCCGCTCGCCGAGCTCATGACAGTTCGCGAGGGCCAGATTCTCCTCGACGTTGTTTACTCTCCTCGCGAGACGGCGCTACGCAGTGCTTTCGAAAGGAACGGTGGCATCGTCGCCGAAGGCACCGACATGCTCATCTTCCAGGCGGCAGCGCAGGTTCAGCTGATGACGGGCCGCGCTCCGAAGACTGATGTCATGCGTGGCGCGCTGGAGGCGGAGCTTGCTCGACGTGCCCGGGTTAGCGGGGGAGGGGCTGCCTCGTGATTCCGACGTGGCTCCCGCCGTGGCTGAGCGGTGATCTGTCTTTAATCTCCGGTTTTCTCACCTGGATCGTCGTTCTTTACTGGCTGTGGCGTTCGGGGTGGAAGATTCAGCGCCGCTACTTTATTGAAGCGACGCAAAAGCCGCTCACGCGCAACGCGATCGTGTGGAGCGCGGGCATCGTCGGAGCAATCTTCTTTGTCGCGGCACAGATGCGTCCCGGCATGCCCGGTGTGATGACAGTCGCGATGATCGGGGCGCTGAGCGCTTACGTTGACGCTCGCACCCATCGATTGCCGAACGCATACACGGTTGCGATGGCGATCGGCGTTGTCCTCGGCCTGGCTGTCGGTGGCGTCATTTCGCCGCTGTGGCAGGAGCGGCTCTTTGGAGCGCTCATCGGTGCGCTCATTTGGTTCGTGCCGATTGCTTTGTTGAATCGCTTGCCCGGCGGCATGGGTGGCGGTGACGTCAAGCTGGGTCCGGTCTTGGGAGCGTTGGTCGGTTCCGTGGGACTGCACGCCGCCGTTTTTGCGCTTGCGCTCTCCTTTGTCTCCGCGGGCGTTGCGGCACTGTGGAAGATCGTTGTCGGATCTGCGGGGACGAAGACCCGCGTCCCGATGGGACCCTGGATGATCGGATCAGCGCTCGTCGGCACTATTGCATGGGGTGTCGTTCCCGACTGGCTGTAGTGATCAGCGCAGGTCTCATCGTGGACCACGGCGGGACGAGTTCGCGTGCGGATGGGACAATAGGACGGTGAGTATTTCGACGCCTTCGTATCAGTCCGAGCCTGTAAGCCTCGAGTGGGGTCAGACGTGGCCCACGCGCGACGTCTTTGTTGATCTCGCTGCCGAGCGCCGCGTGATCCCCGTGGTGCGCCGCGTGCTTGCCGACGAGCTGAGCGCAGTGGGTGTCTACCGACAGCTTGCGCACGGCAACTACGGCAGTTTTATCCTGGAATCCGCCGAGCACGGTGGTTCGTGGGGGCGCTGGTCGTTCGTCGGAGCTTCGAGTGCCGGCGCGATCGTTGCGCGAGACGGACACGCGCAGTGGATTGGTTCGCATCCTGAGGGTGCCCTGGAGGAGGGAACCTTCCTTGAGGTCGTGCACTCCGCCCTCGAAGAGCTTGCCGCGCCTGCGATTGAAGGAATGCCCCCTTTGACGGGCGCACTTGTTGGATCTCTGGGCTGGGGCATCATCCCTGAGTGGGAGCCCACGCTCACAGCGACCGCGCCGAAGGAATCCAACATTCCGGACGCGACGCTCGTGTTGGCCACCGAGGTCGCGGCGCTCGATCATACGACTGGTTCGGTGTATCTGATGGCGATCGCATGGAACCTGAATGGCTCGGCCGATGGCGTGGACGGGGCGTACGACCGCGCGATTGAGCGCCTAGACGCGATGACCGCGCAGCTTGCGACCCCGATCGCCCCCGCTGTTCTGGGCAGCAGTGGTGCAAGGCCGCCCCAGGTGCGCGAGCGCACGGCGCGCGCAGATTTCGAGTCTTCCGTCAACGCGGCCAAGCGCGCGATTGAAGACGGTGACGCCTTCCAGATCGTCGTTTCCCAGCGCCTTGACGTGTCGACGTCGGCTAGTGGCATCGACGTCTACCGCGTGCTGCGCACGGTCAATCCCTCGCCCTACATGTACTTCCTGGACCTGCCCGACGAGGTGGGCGGTCACTTCGAGGTTGTCGGCTCGTCTCCCGAGACCCTCGTTAAGACTGAACGACGCCGCGTCTGGACGTATCCGATCGCCGGCTCGCGCCCGCGCGGCGCGGATTCGGCCGAGGACCATCGCCTGGCTGCCGAGCTCCTCGAGGACCCGAAGGAGCTGTCGGAGCACGTCATGCTCGTGGACCTGGCCCGCAATGATCTGTCGAAGGTCTGCGATCCTGCGTCCGTTGAGGTTTCTACGCTCATGGAACTCAAGCGTTTCTCTCACATTCAGCACATCTCCTCCACGGTGACGGGCGTGCTGCGCGAGGATGCTGACGCGCTGGACGCCTTGGTCGCGACCTTCCCGGCGGGTACCCTCTCAGGCGCGCCCAAGCCTCGTGCCATCCAGCTCATCGACGATTTCGAGCCCGCTGCGCGCGGCGTGTACGGCGGCGTGGTCGGCTACTTCGACCTGTCGGGGGACGCGGATCTGGCGATCGCTATTCGCACGGCTTCGTTGAAGGACGGCGTGGCCTCGGTGCAGGCGGGTGCGGGACTCGTCGCTGATTCGGTTCCAGCCCTCGAGTACGAGGAGTCGCGCAACAAGGCTGCGGCGGCGGTCGAATCGGTCGTGCGGGCGTCGACTCTCATCCCCTTGTCCTGACCCGTAGTACGGGATGGCTCGCCCGCGGTGAGCCATTTTTCGCTAGCCTAGGTGAGGATTGAAAGTTTCTGCCTGAAAGGGGAGCGTCGTGAGCGTTCTCGATGACATTATCGCCGGGGTCCGGCAGGACCTGAAAGAGCGTGAAGACCGCGTCCCTCTGGCTCGCATCAAGGAGATGGAGACCCAGGTCCCGGAGGCGAAGGATGCGCTCGGTGCCCTGCGGGGCCGCGATGGTGCCGTCAAGATCATCTCCGAGGTGAAGCGTTCCTCGCCGTCCAAGGGCGCGCTTGCAGCGATCCCGGATCCGGCTGCGCTTGCTTCCACGTACGAGGCAGGGGGAGCGTCGGTCATTTCGGTGCTCACCGAGCAGCGTCGCTTCAACGGTTCGCTTGCGGATCTTGACGCCGTGCGCGCGGCCGTGGATATTCCGATTTTGCGCAAGGACTTCATCGTCACGCCTTATCAGATCCACGAGGCGCGTGCTCACGGTGCCGACCTCGTGCTCCTGATCGTCGCCGCGCTCGAACAGAACGTACTCGTGTCCCTGCTGGAACGCACTCGGTCGCTCGGCATGGAGGCACTCGTGGAGACGCACTCGCGACTCGAGGCCTTGCGTGCGATGGAGGCCGGTGCCTCGATCATCGGCGTCAACGCTCGCAATCTGAAGACCCTCGAAGTGGACCGCTCGACCGTCGAGCAGGTCATTGACGTGATTCCCCAGGACATCGTCGCCGTCGCTGAGTCCGGCGTCGCGAATGCTCATGACGTTTTTGAATACGCCAAGTGGGGCGCGGATGCTGTGCTCGTTGGCGAAGCACTCGTGACGTCGGGTGATCCCCGCGCGAGCATTCAGGACATGGTGAGTGCGGGCCAGCATCCCGCGCTGCGCACGGATCGTAAGGCTCGTGTCGCCGCTGCGCGTCAGGAAGGACAGTGATGGACGCCGAGAACTTTGCTCAAGGACCGTACTTTGGTGATTTCGGTGGGCGCTTCGTCGCCGAGTCCCTCATGGGGCCCCTCGAAGAGGTTGAGGCCGCGTGGAAGCGCCTGTGGCGTGATAAGTCGTTCCAGCGTCGCCTGCGCGACCTGTTCCTGAACTACGCCGGACGTCCCTCACTGCTGACCGAGGCCCCGCGTTTTGCGGCCGACCTGGGTGGCGTGCGTGTCTTCCTCAAGCGCGAGGACCTGAACCACACAGGCTCGCACAAGATCAACAACGTGCTCGGTCAGGCGCTGCTCACCAAGGAGCTAGGTAAGACGCGTGTTATCGCGGAGACGGGGGCCGGCCAGCACGGTGTGGCCACCGCGACCGCCGCTGCTCTCCTCGGCCTCGACTGTACGATCTACATGGGGCGCGAGGACACCGAGCGCCAGGCTCTGAACGTTGCGCGCATGCAGATGCTCGGCGCCGAGGTTATCGCTGTTACCGCGGGTTCGGCAACGCTCAAGGACGCGATCAACGAGGCCTTCCGAGACTGGGTGACCAACGTCGAGACGACCAACTACATCTTTGGCACGGCCGCCGGTCCGCACCCCTTCCCGGAGCTGGTGCGCGACCTGCAGCGTGTCATCGGCGACGAGGCGCGCGCTCAGCTGCTCGCCTCCGAGGGGCGCCTACCTGACGTCGTCGTGGCCTGCGTGGGCGGCGGCTCCAACGCCATTGGCTCGTTCACCGCGTTCCTTGACGATCCCAGCGTCGAGCTGCTCGGTTGCGAGGCAGCCGGCGACGGCTTCGAGACCGGGCGACACGCTGCGTCGATCACCGCCGACGAGGTGGGCGTCCTTCACGGTGCCCGCACGTTCGTCCTGCAGGAACGCGACGGCCAGACGAAGGCCTCCCACTCCATTTCCGCCGGCCTGGACTACCCGGGTGTGGGCCCGCAGCACGCATGGTTGGCGCGGACGGGGCGCGCCTCGTACATGCCTATTTCCGACGCCGAGGCCATGGATGCTTTCCTGCACCTGTCGCGCACGGAGGGCATCATTCCCGCCATCGAGTCCTCCCATGCTCTCGCGGGTGTGCGCGCCTGGGCCCGCGCGAAGGCCGAGGCTGAAGGCCCGTTCGCGCCTGGTGAGGAACCCATCGCGATCGTGACCGTGTCGGGTCGCGGTGACAAGGACGTCGATACGGCATCGCGGTGGTTCGGCTACGGACACGCGAAGCTGCAGGTCATCGACCCCAGCGCGGGCCCGTCGGGTGTTGCCGTCCTGGATGAGAACGAGGAGAAGTGACATGACGCGTGCACCCCATTCTGCGCTCGCTATCGACGCCGCGCTCCAGCGCGGCGATGCCGCCCTCATTGCCTACCTGCCCGTGGGCTTTCCGTCGGTCGAGGACTCGATCCGTGCGGGAAAGGTCTTGGCGGACTGTGGCGTTGATGTCATCGAGCTCGGCTTCCCGTACTCGGATCCGGGTATGGACGGCCCGACCATCCAACGCGCGACAGTCGCGGCCCTTGAGCGCGGCACCCACCTCGAGGATCTTTTCCACGCGGTGGACGAGCTGACCTCGTACGGTATTTCGACCTGCTCGATGACCTACTGGAACCCGGTCGAGTGGTGGGGCGTCGAGCGTTTCGCCAAGGACTTCGCCGCCGTTGGCGGCTCAGGCCTCATCACGCCGGACCTGCCGCCCGAGGAAGGGGCGCAGTGGGAGGCGGCGTCGGACAAGTACGACCTCGAACGCATCTACCTGAGTGCCCCCTCGTCCCCCGAGCATCGCCTCAAGCTCATCGCCGAGCACTCGCGCGGCTGGGTCTACGCGGCTTCGTCGATGGGCGTGACGGGTGCGCGCGCAGCGGTTGGTGCCCACGTTGCTGACGTCGTGGAGCGCACCCGCGCCGCCGGTGCGCAGCGCGTCTGCGTGGGCCTCGGGGTTTCCAACGGCGCTCAGGCCCGTGAGATCGGTGCCTACGCGGACGGCGTCATCGTCGGATCCGCGCTCGTGAAGACTCTGTTCGACGAGAACGTCGACCGTGGCCTGAAGGCACTGGGTGAGCTTGCCACCGAGCTGAAGAATGGCGTCAGCGGGGCACGCGCGTGAGCGCCCTCATCGCGGCCGGTATCCCGTCGCCATCGCAGGGCGTTTGGTACCTTGGACCGATTCCGCTGCGGGCCTACGGCATCATCATCGCCGCAGGCATGATCGTTGGCGTCTGGTGGACGGCCCGCCGTTACCGTGACCGCGGTGGGAACCCGGACACGCTGTACGACGCCGCGCTCTGGGCGATTCCGCTCGGCGTCGTCGGTGCGCGCATTTACCACGTCATCACGTCCCCCGATGCTTATTTCGGCCCGGGTGGTGACCCGATGCTCGCCTTCCAGATTTGGCGTGGAGGCCTGGGAATTTGGGGTGGCGTCGCCTTCGGTGCGCTCGGCGTGTATATCGCCGTCAAACGCGCGGGCGTCCGCCTCGGCCCGATCGCCGACTCCCTGGCCCCGGCTCTGCTGATCGCCCAGGCGATAGGTCGTTGGGGAAACTGGTTCAACCAGGAGCTCTTCGGTGCTCCGACGACTCTGCCGTGGGGCCTCCAGATCGACGCGGCGCACATGCCCGCCGGATACCCTGCAGGCACGCTGTTCCATCCGACCTTCCTCTACGAGTGCCTGTGGAACCTTGCAGCCGCCGCGCTCATCGTGTGGCTCGACCGGCGTCACCGCTTCGCCGGGGGCCAGGTGTTCGGGCTGTACCTGATGGCCTACACGGCCGGCCGGTGCTGGATCGAGATGCTGCGCATCGACGATGCACACCGGGTGTTGGGCCTGCGCCTGAATGTGTGGACGTCGCTGCTTGTGTTCGCACTCGGACTACTTGTGTTCGTCGTGGCCGGTCGACTCGGTCGCTCGACGCGCGTCGTTCCTGACGACTCGAACGACGAAGCCGAGGCTTCCTCCGACGAGGAAGACACTCAGGCCAGTGCCGATAAGGCAGACACAGACACGTTGAGTAGCGAAGTCGTAGAGGAGTCCTCCGACGACGCCGATCCCGATCGGTCCTAATCGGGGTGCCGTGGCACCTTCTGTGTGCCAGAGGTCCCACCACAGGCGGATTCATGGGAATGATCACGTCGCCCCGCTGCTGATCTTCCTCGTTTGAACAGGGGTTGGAAGGTAAACTTTTACGTATGCGTCGAGCTAAGATTGTCTGCACTATTGGACCTGCTACTGATTCTCCTGAGCAGCTCCAGGCGCTGGTGGACGCCGGCATGGATGTCGCGCGTATCAACCGGTCGCATGGAAAGGCTGAGGAACACGAGGCCGTCATTGAGCGCGTGAGGAAGGCGTCTGCGACCTCCGGTCGCGCGGTCGCCGTCCTGGTTGACCTCCAGGGTCCCAAGATCCGCTTGGAAACCTTCCAGGATGGCCCCCAGGAACTCAAGATTGGTGACACGTTCACCATCACCACCCGTGATGTTCCCGGCACGAAGGAACTCGTCGGGACGACCTTCAAGGGGCTGCCCGGCGACTGCGCTCCCGGTGACCGCCTGCTGATCGACGACGGCAACGTCGCGGTCCGCGTCGTCGAGGTGACGGATACTGACGTCGTCACCCGTGTTGAGGTTCCCGGTATGGTCTCGGACCACAAGGGTCTGAACCTTCCTGGCGTCGCCGTCTCTGTTCCCGCCCTGTCCGAAAAGGACAAGGAGGACCTGCGCTGGGGTATCGAGCAGGACGCCGACTTCATCGCCCTGTCCTTCGTGCGTTCCGCCGAGGACATCAAGGACGTCCACGAGATCATGGACGAGATGGGCAAGCGTATCCCCGTCATCGCCAAGATCGAGAAGCCCCAGGCCGTCGAGGCCTTGGAAGAGATCGTCGAGGCCTTCGACGGCATCATGGTCGCCCGCGGCGACCTCGGTGTCGAGATGCCCCTCGAGGCTGTCCCGCTGGTCCAGAAGCGCGCGATCGAACTTGCTCGTATCGCCGCCAAGCCCGTCATCGTGGCGACCCAGGTCATGGACTCGATGATCAAGAACCCGCGTCCGACTCGCGCCGAGGCTTCCGACTGTGCCAACGCGATCCTCGACGGCGCTGACGCGGTCATGCTGTCGGGTGAGACCTCGGTGGGTGCTTTCCCGATCGAAACGGTTCGTACGATGGCCGCGATCATCGAGTCGACGGAGGAGAACGGTGGAGAGCGCATCGCGTCGATCCCGGGCTTCTACGCCGACCGTGCTGGCGTTATCTGTGAAGCAGCGGCGCGTATCGCCGAGCACATGGATGCACGCTACCTGGTGACCTTCAGTCAGTCGGGTACTTCGGCTCGCCTGCTGTCGCGCATGCGCCGTCCGATCCCGATGCTGGCCTTCACGCCGCTCGAGTCGACGCGCCGCCGCCTCGCCCTGTCGTGGGGTATCCAGACATACCGCGTCCCCGAGGTGCAGCACACCGACGATATGGTCTGGCAGCTCGATCAGGTCGTTCAGTCTGCGCACCTGGCGGACATCGGCGATCAGCTCGTCATCGTCGCAGGCATGCCCCCGGGCATCGCCGGCTCCTCGAACATGCTGCGTATCCATGAAGTCGGAGATGAAGCCGACTATACGATTGGCGGGACCCGTCACGCGTGAGATGCGTGAGCAGCGGGGGCGTCGGCGGCAAGCCGGCGCCCCCGCTCTTTTGGTTTCTTCGCGTGGACAAAATGAAATCCGTGGAATAAAGTACTCGGATACACGTTGAGACACGTGGAAGCCGTACCAATGACGGTGCGGCACAGCAGCAGATCGCTGCCCGGCGTCATCAGAAATGCCTGTGCGAACAAAGCACGTTTTCTGGCGCGCCCGAATTGAAGAGGAGAAAGAGAAATGAATACGAATATCCGGACCGTGTCGGTCCACGACACACTGTTTGGCCGCGTGGCCAACAACCTGGAGGTCGGCCAGCTCTCACGCGCCGTTGAGCCGTGGTTCGCTGACTTCCACGATTCGAGGGTCAAGCAGGCAATCGCCGACCTTGACGAGCCGGCCCGCCGGGGCGCGGCTGCCGAGTACCTCGGTCTCGAACTGAGCGTCGTGGCCTGAGCCGTGACAAAGGGGCCGACAAGCAATGCTTGTCGGCCCCTTGTTCGTCTGCGATTTTGCTGTATCAATTTGTCCTACGCACGTCGCACGCGTGCGAAATTGCCGGTACCATTAGGAGCACGTACTCCACTGGCGGTACCCCGAGTGGGATTCGAACCCACAACAAGCCGGGTTTGAGCCGACCGCCTCTGCCAGTTGGGCTATCGGGGCTTCGTGTGTGCGAGACCCACAATAGAGCAGCTGAGCAAACCGATCAAACTGAGGAATATGACAATGAGTGAAGAGCAGGCTGAACCGCGTCGCGTCCTCGTCGCAGAAGACGAGGGGTTGATTCGTCTCGATATCGTTGAGACGCTGACCCAGGCGGGGTTCGAGGTCGTTGGCGAGGCTGCCGACGGTGAGGAAGCTGTCGAGCTGGCACTCGAGCTCGAACCGGATCTGTGCGTGATGGATGTCAAGATGCCGAAGATGGACGGCATCACCGCAGCGGAGAAGATCCTGCAGGAACTGTCCTGCGCCGTTGTTATGTTGACGGCGTTCTCGCAGACTGAGCTCGTTGAGCGTGCTCGTGACGCCGGTGCGATGGCCTACGTCGTGAAGCCTTTCAGTCCCGCTGACCTGATCCCGGCTGTCGAGATTGCCCTGTCGCGTCACGCAGAGATCGAGTCGCTTGAGGATCAGATTGCCGATCTGTCGGATCGCTTCGAGACCCGCAAGCGCGTGGATCGCGCGAAGGGTCTGCTCATGAAGAACATGGGCATGAGCGAGCCCGAGGCTTTCCGCTGGATTCAGAAGACCTCGATGGATCGTCGTCTGTCCATGCGCGAGGTCGCCGACGCGGTGATCAACCAGGTCGACGACTGATTCATAGAAGCGCGAATGGGGAGGGTCAATCGACCCTCCCCATTGCTGTGCCCTGGCAACTCAGTCGTGGCTCGAGCGCACCAGGATACGGTTCGTCACGCGTGCGATCGAAATGAGGCGGTCTGCCTCGTCGCGGATTTCCACCGTGTGAACGGTCGAGCTGCGGCCGAGGTGAACGGCGGTCGCGGTCGCGGTGATGATTCCCTCGCGTCCGGCGCTGATGTGAGAAGCGTTCAGTTCCGTTCCGACGGCGTAGGCCTGCTTGCCCGGGTTAGCTTCACGCGCGTGGATCTGGGCGGCAAACGACGCTGCGGTCTCCGCGAGGGCGGCGGATGCGCCGCCGTGGAGGATCCCGGCGCTCTGGCGATTCCCGTCGATGGGCATAGAAATGACGGTGCGCGTGGCGCTGTGCTCCAGCACTTCCATCCCGGTGGCTTCCATCAGGGTGCCCGGCCAGTGGGCACCGACCCACCCGCCGTGTGCGAGCGGATCGGGTGAGGAAGAAGGCGTGTGTTTCGTCTGGTGATCGTGTGTCATGGCATCTAGGGTGGCATGTGTGAGTGACACTGTGCTGATTATTGATGGCCATTCGATGGCGTTTCGTGCCTTCTTCGCGCTTCCGCCGGATAACTTCGTGACGGCTACGGGCCAGCACACGAACGCCGTTTACGGCTTTGTTTCGATGTTAACGCGCTTGCTCGAGACAGAGAAGCCGACCCATATTGCCGTCGCGTTCGATGTGTCCAGGCACTCATTCCGCACCGAGGAGTACCCGGAGTACAAGGGGACGCGCGACGCCACGCCCGAGGAGTTCAAGGGCCAGGTGGAGCTGATTCGCGAGGTGCTCGATGCGATGGGGATCGTGTCGCTCTCGCGCGAGGGCTTCGAGGCAGACGATATTCTCGCGACGCTTGCGTACCGCGCCGGCAACGATGGCGCGACCGTCCTCGTAGTGTCCGGCGACCGCGACTCCTTCCAGACGGTGACTGATAACGTGACGGTGCTGTACCCGGGCACGGGTCCCGGCGATCTGCGCCGCATGACTCCCCAAGCGGTGGAGGAGAAGTACGGCGTGCCGCCGCACCGCTATCCCGAGATCGCCGCAATCGTGGGTGAGACCTCTGACAACCTGCCCGGCGTTCCGGGTGTTGGCCCCAAGACTGCCGCGCAGTGGATCAACAAGTACGACGGCCTGGACAACCTGCTGGCCCGGGCTGACGAGATCGGCGGAAAGCGTGGCGCAGCGCTGCGTGAGCATATCGATGATGTGGTGCGAAACCGCCGCCTGAATCGCCTGCTCACCGACATGGACCTTGAGGTGTCGCCGAGCGATCTGGCGCGCCGTCCGACGGATATTGCAGCCATTGATCGTCTCTTCGATTCCCTCGAGTTTGGTCGCTTGCGCCAGAAGGTGCGTGAGGTCTCCGGGATCGGCATGGGGGAGGGACACGTCGACGAGGCCCACGAGCCTGTCGCCGAGGTCGAGATCTCGGTGTCTCTCGCCGATGGCTCCTGCGACATCGCACAGTGGGCTCGCACCCACTCACCTCTCGCTGTGCTGATCGAGGGGGACACGAGGCCGACGCGTGGTGACGTGACCCGCCTTGTCCTCGCCTCCTCCAACGAGGCGCTCGTTATCGACCCCGTCGAACTGAGCCCCAAGCAGGAGGAAACTCTTAGCGAGGTGCTCGCCACAGCCTCGTCCCTCATCGTGCATGACGCGAAGGGAGCGCGCCATGCGCTCGCGTCGCGTGGCTGGACACTCGGGGGCGTTCAATTCGACACGATGCTGGCTGCCTACCTCGCCCACCCCGATCAGCGCTCGCACAAGCTCGAGGATGTTCTGTCGCGCGTGCTCGGAGTCGTCATCGAGGAAGAGGAAGGCGACTCTGAAGCTCTCTTCGATCTCGGCGATATCGGTGCCGGCCCGAGTGCGGCGCAGGTGCGCGCCGGCAAGCTGGCCGCCCACCTGCATCCGCTCGCGCAGACGTTGCGCTCACGCCTGGAGGAAAGCTCCGAAGCCTCCCTGCTGACCGACATGGAGATGCCCCTGTCGGTCCTGCTCGGCCAGATGGAAGACGTCGGCATCGCTGCCGACACGGGCGTGCTCGATGGACTCTCCGACGAGCTCGGCAAGGCCGTTGACGCCGCGCGCGAGGGCGCATGGGCAGCGGCGGGCCGCGAGGTTAACCTCTCGAGCCCTAAGCAGCTCCAGGAACTGCTCTTCGATCACTTCGGCCTGCCGAAGACGAAGAAGACGAAGACGGGGTACACGACGAACGCCGAGGCCCTGGCGGACCTTCACGCGAAGACTGCGGACGCAGGGGGAGCGGGGCATGACTTCCTCGGGTTCCTGCTCACCCACCGTGACCGCATCAAGCTCAAGCAGATGGTCGACTCGCTCTCCGCAACAGTCGCCTCGGACGGGCGCATCCACACGACCTTCTCCCAGGTTGCCGCAGCCACGGGACGCCTGGCTTCCTCCGATCCGAACCTGCAAAACATCCCCGCGCGCAGCGCCGACGGCATGCGCATCCGCGGTGCCTTCGTCGCGGGTGAGGGCTTTGAGTCGCTCATGAGCGCCGACTACTCGCAGATCGAGATGCGTCTGATGGCGCACCTGTCCGGCGACGAGGCGCTCATCGAGGCGTTCAATTCCGGCGAGGATCTGCACCGCACGATGGCATCCATGGTCTTTGGGACTCCGGTTGCCGAGGTGAGCGCCGAGGAACGGTCGCGTATCAAGGCGACCTCCTACGGCCTCGCGTACGGCCTGTCCTCCTACGGCCTCGCCGCCCAGCTCGGCATTCCCGTGCCCGAGGCCGCCGCCCTGCGCGACCGCTACTTCGAACGTTTCGGGAAGGTCCGTGACTACCTCGAAGGGCTCGTCGCCCAGGCGCGTGCCGACGGCTACACCCAGACGATGTTCGGGCGCCGCCGCTACCTACCCGACCTGCGCTCGTCAAACCGCCAGCGCCGCGAGATGGCCGAGCGCGCCGCCCTCAACGCACCCATCCAGGGCAGCGCTGCGGACATCGTCAAGATCGCCATGATGAACGTCGTCGACGCCCTGTCCGAGGCCGGCCTGAAGTCTCGCCTCCTCGTGCAGATCCACGACGAACTGCTCCTCGAGGTCGCCCCGGGAGAAGCCGCGGCGCTCGAAGCGATCGTCCGCGACAAGATGGCGACACCCGTGGAGCTCTCGGTTCCGCTCGACGTTGCTGTCGGCATCGGCGCATCCTGGCAGCTCGCGGCTCACTGATCGGCGTGACGACGCGACGCACGCCACGGAAAGTGTCGCCAAATTCGTCACATTTGCCGATCAAAGGCTGCTAGACTGGTTCACGGTGTCTGGGGACGAGTGCATTCGCATCTATCCCGGGGCGCCGGAACTGTCCATCTACTATCCAGTCCGTTTCGGAGAAACTACTACATGACCACCAACACGCCGCAGGTCGCTATCAACGACATTGGTTCGGAAGCAGACCTGATCGCAGCCATCGACGAGACCATCAAGTACTTCAACGATGGCGACATCGTCGAGGGCACTGTCGTCAAGGTCGACCACGACGAGGTCCTCCTTGACATCGGCTACAAGACCGAGGGCGTCATCCTCTCTCGCGAGCTGTCCATCAAGCACGACGTCAACCCCGACGACGTTGTCGCCGTGGGCGACCAGATCGAGGCGCTCGTCCTCCAGAAGGAAGACAAGGAAGGCCGCCTCCTCCTGTCGAAGAAGCGTGCGCAGTACGAGCGCGCGTGGGGCCAGATCGAGAAGGTCAAGGAAGAGGACGGCGTCGTTACCGGTACCGTCATCGAGGTCGTCAAGGGCGGCCTGATCCTCGACATCGGTCTGCGTGGCTTCCTGCCCGCCTCCCTCGTCGAGATGCGTCGCGTCCGCGATCTCGCCCCCTACATCGGTCGCGAGATCGAAGCGAAGATCATCGAGCTCGACAAGAACCGCAACAACGTGGTCCTGTCCCGCCGCGCATGGCTCGAGCAGACCCAGTCCGAGGTCCGCACGAACTTCCTGCACACCCTGCAGAAGGGCCAGGTGCGCTCCGGCGTCGTTTCCTCCATCGTCAACTTCGGCGCGTTCGTCGATCTTGGTGGTGTCGACGGCCTGGTTCACGTCTCCGAGCTGTCCTGGAAGCATATCGACCACCCGTCCGAGGTCGTCGAGGTCGGCCAGGAAGTCACCGTCGAGGTTCTCGACGTCGACATGGATCGCGAGCGCGTCTCCCTGTCGCTCAAGGCCACCCAGGAAGATCCGTGGCAGGCATTCGCCCGCACCCACGCCATCGGCCAGGTTGTGCCCGGCAAGGTCACCAAGCTGGTCCCCTTCGGCGCGTTCGTCCGCGTCGAGGACGGCATCGAGGGCCTCGTCCACATCTCCGAGCTGGCTCAGCGTCACGTCGAGCTGCCGGACCAGGTCGTCAAGGTCGGCGAAGAGGTCTTCGTCAAGGTCATCGACATCGACCTCGAGCGTCGCCGCATCTCCCTGTCCCTCAAGCAGGCCAACGAGGGCGTGGATCCGACCTCCGAAGAGTTCGATCCCTCGCTCTACGGCATGGCCGCCGAGTACGACGAGAACGGCAACTACAAGTACCCCGAGGGCTTCGATCCGGAGACCCAGGAGTGGATGGAAGGCTTCGACGCTCAGCGCGAGGCTTGGGAAGCCCAGTACGCCGAGGCTCAGGCCCGTTGGGAAGCCCACAAGGCTCAGGTCCGCAAGGCCCTCGAAGAGGACGCCGAAGCGGCTCCCTCCATCGAGGAGCAGGCCTCCTACTCGACCCCGGTCGACAACGAGGGCACCCTTGCTTCCGACGAGGCCCTGGCCGCGCTGCGTGAGAAGCTGACGAACAACTGAACCAGTCTTTCTGACTGAGCTTCGACTCGTCAGTTCACGCATGTGAACGCATGAGTGGTGGTCCCCAGGTTTTCCTGGGGGCCACCACTTTTTTCTGATTGCGTCAGTTTGATCGTGTCTGTCTGACTGCGTCGCCGCCAGATCTCCGGCCGTCGCCCGGTTTCCGGCTGCCGCCAGATCTCCGGCCGCCGCGAGGCTCTAGGTTCTCTAGGTTCTAGTGGTGGGTGCGGGGGGGGGCTTGTGGTCCCACGGGTGTTCCGGGCGCCGGAGGGCCCGGCCAGGCCCCGCAGGCCTCGCGGCGGCCTCCGATCGGGCGGTCTAGTTGCTCAGCAATGTCGCACGTAATTCACTTGCGCGTGTTTCAAACGTTGAAGTTGCATTGTTGGAATTGCAACGTTTTGAGAGGGTCTCGAAAACTGACCCCTGGAAATTATGTGCGACTTTTGTGTGGGTTTGGATTCGGTCGTGGCCTCGTCGTCGGTGCTGGTCAGGCCCTCGAACGCTTGATAACTGCCAGGTCGATGCACGCGCCGATCGCCGCCGCGATGATCGTGGGAAGAATCCAGCCGAGCTGGTTCGCCTGGAGTGGGCTCCACATGAGAACAGAGTTGATGTGCTCGGTGAAAACGCCGACGTGCGCCAGCGTCGTCGCCGCCGACCACGCTGCCGCCATCCATGTGCCCAGGCGGAACGACCACAGCGCCGGGGTGGCCAGGCGGAGCGGGTGGGTTGCGATTGTCAGGAAAACGATGGTGATCGCAATGGGGTACAGGAAGGTGATGATCGGTACCGCGATGGCGAGCACAGAGCTCAGTCCCGCTGAAGCCAGCACGAAGGAGATGATCGTGAAGACGATCATCCACGCGCGGTAGGAGATGGCCGGGATCAGACGGTGGAAAAACTCCGATGTTGCAGCAATCAAGCCGACCGCCGTCGTCATGCAGGCCGTGAGCACGATGAGACCGAAGACGATCTGGCCGGGCCATCCCATCGTCATCTGGGCGGCATCCGCCAGCAGGGTCGCACCGTCGCTGTAGCTCTGAGCATTCGGGATCACGTGACCGATGAGGCCCAGTCCCACGTACACGACGGCAAGCAGGAACCCCGCGATGAGGGCAGCCATCGAGGTGCGGCGCACGACCTTCGCCCCGATGCCGCCACCCGTGTGACCGAGCGACGTCACGACGATGATCCCGAACGCCAGAGCGGCGATCGAGTCCATCGTCATGTAGCCCTCGAGGAGGCCGGCGGCCAGGGGAGTGGCCGAGTATTCTCCGGTCGGAGCGTCATGCGAAGCCGGCAGCGAACCCAGGCACAGGAATACGAGCAGGATAAGAAGCCCGAGCAGGACCGGGGTGAGGATCTTGCCGAGGTTGTCGATGATTTTACCGGGATTCCAGCACAGATAGAACGCGATGCCGAAGAAAACAAAGCTGAAGATGATCGACGCGGTCAAGGACTTCGTGCCGATGAGAGGTGCGACGGCAGTCGAGAAAGACACAGCTCCCGTACGCGGGAGGGCGTAGAAGGCGCCGATCGACAGGTAGACCATGACGGAAAAGACGATGCCGAAAGACTTGCCGGCGCGGCTCACGAGGTCGCGCAGGTCGGTGCCCGACAGGGCGATCGTAATGATGGAGATGACGGGCAGTGCCACGCCGCCGATCAGGAAACCGATCATCGCGGGAGCGAAGTTGGTACCCGCGGACGCGCCCATGATCGGTGGGAAAATCAGGTTACCTGCGCCAAAAAACATAGAGAAAAGCGTCAGGGAGGTTGCGATGAGGACGGCGGTGCTGCTCGAGCGTCCAGTGGAATCGTCATTGACTGTCTGCGTCACTGCTACTCACTTGATGGTGTGGGTTCTATAACAGCCCCAATTCTTGCACGACGACCACGTAAGGCAACAATTGGCGGGCTACCCTGTGGGTGTGAACACGACTCTGAGCTGCGGGGCTTGCACGGCCACCCTCATTCGTCCGATTGACGCGCCTCATTCGCAGGGGCCGCGCCGCATCGTTGCGGTCAGCGGAGGTATCGGCTCCGGTAAGTCCTCGGTGACGCGCGTCTTCGCGTCTCTGGGCGCGGTGACGGCGGACGCGGACGCGATTGCGCGGGTGATTCTCGAACCTGGCGAGCCGACGCTGACCGAGGTCGCACGTGTCTTTGGGGAGGACCTGCTGAGGGAAGACGGGAGCCTGGACCGGGCGCTTCTCGCATCCCGTGTCTTCGGGGGCGATGGAGCCGACGAGCGCGTGGCGCGCCTCAACGCCATCACCCTCCCCGTTATCGAGGCACGCGCGTGGTCGATTCTGCGCGGAGCACCACAGGGGGCTCTCGCGGTTTACGACATTCCGCTCCTGATTGAAGGGGATTACGCGGATCGTTTCGACGCGGTTGTCATCGTGGATGCGCCCGTCGAGGAGCGCGTCAAGCGCCTGGAAGGCAGGGGAGTGGCGCCCGAGGATGCGCGTGCACGAATCCGCGCCCAGGCCTCGTCGCAGCAGCGCCGAGCTATCGCGACGATCTGGATCGACAACGAGGGGAGTGCAGCAGACCTCGAGGAGGTTGCGCGGCTCGTCTATGAGCGTTGGCTGACCCCGGACGTTCCCGTCACCGATTGACGAGGCCGGGGCGCTCCACGCTCGTCGCGAACCCGTGCGCTTTGTTTGGGCGGCCCACGTACCTGGGCGGTAGCGTAGGGTCGTGAGCAATAACGCCGTGACCCGCCAGAACAAGCCTTTCGAGGTCATCTCTCCCTACACGCCCTCGGGCGACCAGCCCAAGGCCATTCGGGAGCTGGCCGCGCGCATCCGAGACGGTGAACAGGACGTCGTCCTCATGGGTGCGACGGGTACCGGAAAGAGCGCGACCACGGCCTGGCTGATCGAGGAGCTTCAGCGTCCCGCGCTCGTCCTCGAGCCGAACAAGACGCTCGCCGCCCAGCTCGCGGCCGAGTTCCGCGAGCTGCTGCCAAACAACGCCGTCGAGTACTTCGTCTCCTACTACGACTACTACCAGCCCGAGGCCTACGTCCCTCAGACGGATACCTTCATCGAGAAGGACTCCTCGATCAACGACGAGGTCGAGCGACTGCGCCACAGCGCCACGAACTCGCTGCTCACGCGGCGCGACACGGTCGTCGTCTCTTCGGTGTCCTGCATCTACGGCCTTGGCACGCCCGAGGAATACGTGGCCCGCATGATCGAGCTCGAGCGGGGAATGATCATCGACCGCGATGCGCTGCTGCGCCGCTTCGTCGCAATGCAGTACGTGCGTAACGATATGGCCTTCACGCGCGGCACATTCCGCGTGCGTGGCGACACGATCGAGATTATCCCCGTGTACGAGGAGCTCGCGATCCGCATCGAGATGTTCGGCGACGAGATCGAGTCTCTTGCCGTTCTCCACCCGCTCACCGGCGATGTGATCGACCACGTGGACCATACGTACCTGTTCCCGGCGTCGCACTATGTGGCCGGCGAGGAACGCATGAAGAAGGCGATCGCCTCCATCGAGGAGGAACTCGACGATCGCCTCGCGTGGTTCCGCGGCCAGAACAAGCTGCTCGAGGAGCAGCGCCTGCGCATGCGGACCACCTTCGACCTGGAGATGCTCAAGGAAATCGGCTCGTGCTCGGGTGTCGAGAACTACTCGCGCCACATCGACGGGCGCGGACCAGGCACGCCTCCGCACACGCTGCTGGACTACTTCCCCGACGACTTCCTGCTCATCATCGACGAGTCGCACGTGACCGTCCCGCAGATTGGAGCAATGTTCGAGGGTGATATGTCGCGTAAGCGCACCCTCGTCGACTACGGCTTCCGCCTGCCCTCCGCGATGGATAACCGTCCGCTGAAGTGGGATGAGTTTACCGAGCGCATCGGACAGACCGTCTACCTGTCGGCGACCCCCGGACCCTACGAGCTCGAACGCTCCGACGGCGTCGTCGAGCAGATCATTCGTCCGACGGGCCTCGTCGATCCGCTCGTCGTCGTCAAGCCCACCGAGGGGCAGATCGATGATCTTCTCGAGCAAGTGCGCCTGCGCGTCGAGCGTGACGAACGTGTCCTCGTCACCACCCTCACGAAGAAGATGGCCGAGGAGCTCACGACGTACCTCGCTGAGCGCGGCGTCAAGGTGGAGTACCTGCACTCCGACGTCGACACGCTGCGCCGCGTCGAGCTGCTGCGCGAGCTGCGCCTGGGCACCTTCGACGTTCTCGTCGGCATTAACCTGCTGCGTGAGGGCCTGGACTTGCCCGAGGTCTCCCTCGTGTCGATCCTCGACGCGGACAAGGAAGGCTTCCTGCGCTCCACCCGCTCGCTCATCCAGACGATCGGTCGCGCCGCCCGAAACGTGTCCGGTGAGGTCCACATGTACGCGGACAACATGACGGATTCGATGAACGAGGCCATCTCCGAGACGATGCGTCGTCGCGAGATCCAGATCGCCTACAACAAGGAACACGGCATCGACCCGCAGCCGCTGCGCAAGAAGATTTCCGACGTCACCGACATGCTCGCCCGCGAGCAGGTCGATACGCGCACCCTCCTCGAGGGCGGGTATCGCAAGGAGAAGAGCGCACGCGAACGGATGAGTGCTGCCGTAGGTGGCCCGACTGCGACTCCGGGGCAGCGCGCCGAGGCCGAGCTGGCCGAACTGATCGAAGAGCTGTCTGCCCAGATGATGACCGCTGCGCAGCACCTCCAGTTCGAGGTCGCGGCTCGTCTGCGCGACGAGATCGAAGACCTGAAGAAGGAACTGCGCGCCATGAAGCGCGCCCACTGACGTCGGCCCCGCCGCGTTTGCCTGTCAGCGTGGGGCGGCCCCGGCCTCGTCGACAAGTGCCCGGAGAGAATCGCGACCGACGCCACGTTGCACGTGGGGACGCGACGCGAGGCACACCGACTAGGATGGAAGCGTTAGCGGAGGGGAGTACTCCCACCAACAGTGGCGTCGTCATCACGACGGCCCGCCCACGCGGCGCGGCCTCCGGCGTCACCGGCCAGGTTTTCCTGGCGGGAGGAGACCTCCGGTACCCGACTCGTACCGGAGGCCCCACGTATGCACGTGCACGCCCTTGCCTGGATTGTCCTGGCTGGCATCATTTTGACCATGATCGTCGTCGACATCGTCGGCCACGTCCGCACACCCCACGAACCCACGCTTAAAGAAGCGACCTGGTGGTCCGTCGCCTACATTGCGATCGCCCTCATTTTCGGCGTCATCGTCTGGGTGGTCTGGGGACCGCAATACGGCCAGGAATACCTCGGCGGTTACATCACTGAAAAAGCGCTGAGTATTGACAACCTGTTCGTGTTCGTCATCATCCTGTCCACCTTCCGTGTGCCCAGGAAGAACCAGCAGGAGGTGCTGCTCGCCGGCATCATCATTGCGCTGGTTCTGCGACTCATCTTCATCCTTGCAGGCGCCGCGCTGATCGAAAACTTCTCGTGGGTGTTCTACCTCTTCGGCGCGTGGCTGCTGTGGACGGCGATCAGTCAGGTTCGAGAAGGCTCCAGCGATGACGACGACGAGGAATACCGCCCGCCGTCAATCGTGCGCTGGGTGTCAAAGGTCGTGCCCGTCACCGACGGCTTCATCGGCTCGCGCATGCTCTACCGTCACGGCGGACGCACCTACATCACGCCGATGCTGCTGTGCGTCATCGCGATCGGCACCGCCGACGTCATGTTTGCCGTCGACTCGATCCCCGCGATCTACTCGCTGACCTCCGAGGCATACCTGGTGTTTGCCGCCAACGCGTTCTCGCTTCTTGGTCTGCGCCAACTCTACTTCCTCATCGACGGCCTGCTCGACCGCATCGTGTTCCTTCACTACGGCCTGGCCGCGATTCTCGGTTTTATCGGTTTCAAGCTGATCAACCACGCCCTGCACACCAACGAGCTGCCCTTCATCAATGGCGGTCACGAGGTAGCAGCGATTCCCGAGCCGTCCATCGCGTTCTCGCTGGGCTTCATTGTCGTGACGATCCTGATCACGGTCGTGGCCTCCCTCGCGGTTTCCAGCAAACGGCGCGCGTGACGCGAGCCGACCGTGGGACAGCGTTAAAATTTTATGGTCGGATAGTTAAGAGGTACTTATGGTTGTTCACCCGTGGGCGTGGGGCATTCTGGCCCTCGTTGCCGTCGGTCTGGTCGCGCTCGATTTCCTCGGGCATGCCCGTAATCCCCACCCTCCGACGGCTGCCGAGGCGGCCCGCTGGACGCTGTTCTACGTGGGGTTGGCGGCCGTCTTCGGCGTCGGAATCTGGCTCACGAACGGGTGGCTGTACGCCCAGGAGTTCTACGCGGGATGGGCGATGGAATGGTCGCTGTCCGTGGACAACCTCTTCGTGTTCATCCTGATCCTCAAAGCATTCCGGGTGCCGCGAGAAAACCAGCAGAAGGCGCTGCTCTTCGGCATCGTTATTGCACTGGCGCTGCGCCTCGTGTTCATTCTGCTGGGTGCCGCGCTCGTTGCGCGCTTCTCCTGGGTTTTCCTCATTTTTGGCGTGTGGCTGCTGTGGACGGCCTTCTCGCAGATCAAGGAGACCGTGACCGGTGGCGGAGACGAGGAGGAGTACGAGGAGAACGCCTTCATCCGTGTCGTGCGCCGCGTCCTTCCCATCACTGACGGCTTCATCGGCAACCGCATGCTGTACCGTCACGGCGGACGCACGTACCTCACCCCGCTGTTCGTCGTCGTCCTGGCCCTGGGATCCGCCGACCTCATGTTTGCCTTCGACTCGATTCCCGCGATCTTCGGCATCACCTCGCAGGCATTCCTGGTGTTTGCGTGCAACGTGTTTGCTCTCATGGGGCTGCGCCAGCTGTTCTTCCTGGTGGACGCTCTCCTCGGTAAGCTCGTGTATCTGGGCTATGGCCTGGGCGTGATCCTGAGTTTTATCGGCATCAAGCTGATTCTCGAGGCGCTACATGCCAACACCCTGCCGTTTATCAACGGCGGTAGAGGAATCGAGTGGGCGCCGGAGATTTCGGTGTCCGTGTCGCTGGGAGTCATTGTTGTGACTCTGGTGGTCACCGTGATCGCGTCGCTGGTTCGCAGCGCGATGGACGAGGAGAGTGCCGATGAGCACTGACAAACTGACGATTGACGAGTGTGGCCTGAGTGCCGCCGAGGTTGCCGAGCGCGTTGCACGCGGTGCCGTCAATCGGGTGAAGGACCGCACGTCTCGCTCGGTGACCTCGATTATTCGAGAGAACGTGCTGACGCTGTTTAACGCGATCATCGTCGCGGCGTCGGTCATTGTGCTGCTGTTCGGTGACCTGCGTGATGGCATTTTCGGTGGCGTCATGATCATCAATGCGGTGATCGGCATCGTGTCTGAGCTCCGTGCCAAGCGGACCCTCGATTCCCTTGCCATCGTCGATGCTCCGCAGGCGACCGTCCTGCGCGACGGCACCCTGTCGGTTGTTCCTGCACGTGACGTCGTCCTCGATGACGTCATCGATCTGACGCTTGGCGATCAGGTGAGCGTGGACGGTACGGTTCTGTCCTCGGCGGGCCTCGAAATCGATGAGTCGCTGCTGACCGGCGAGTCGCGCCCCGTGAAGAAGAAGCGAGGCGATCAGCTGCTGGCGGGTACGAGCGTTGTCGCGGGTGCCGGCCGCATGGTGGCCACGGCCGTGGGTGAGCGCGTCTACGCGCAGGGCCTGTCCGAGCAGGCGCGCGCCTTCACGCGTACGGTCTCCGAGATTCAGACGTCGATCAACCGGGTGCTGCAGGTCGTTTCCGTCATGCTGCTTCCCATCGTTGTTTTGACGTTCTACTCGCAGAATCGCATCGCCGGCGGTCACGGGGGAGACTGGCGCGAGGCGCTTGTGCTTTCGGTCGCCTCGGTGATCGGCATGATCCCGCAGGGCCTGGTGCTCCTGACGTCCATGAACTTCGCGATCGGCTCGGCGACGCTGGCACGCCGCGGTGTGCTCGTTCAGGAACTCCCCGCCGTCGAGGTCCTCGCGCGTGTGGACTGCCTGTGCCTCGACAAGACCGGTACGCTCACCACCGGCGGCATTCGCGTCCGCGGCGTCGAGGTTGTCTCCGGCGACGAGGCCTTGGTCCTCCGGGCGCTGGCAAGCGCAGCAAGCGACCGTACCAACGCGACGGCGGAGGCCATTTGGGAGCATCTCGGCGAGTCTGAGCGCTCCGGAGCTGCTGAGTGCATCGAGTGGTCCGTCCCCTTCTCTTCGGCCCGCAAGTGGAGCGCGTGGGGGAGCGGGAGCGAATCCTGGATCCTCGGTGCCCCCGAGTTCATCATCGACGAGGCCTCGGCTGCCAATGCCGAGCTCCTCGCGAAGGTGCGCGGCATCGCTGCGGAAGGCTCCCGCGTGGTGGCCCTCGTCCACGCCGACCAGTCTGTGGCCGATGACGAGCTTCCCGCGATCCGTACGGTTGCTGCCCTCGTGGTCCTCGAGGAAGATCTGCGCCCCGACGCGGCCGAGACTCTCGACTACTTCCGATCCCAGGACGTGCACGTGCGCGTCATCTCGGGCGACAACCCGACGACGGTGGGCGCGCTGGCCGCGCAGGCGGGCCTAACCGCTCCCGACGGCACGCCCGCGCGCCTCATGGACGCGCGCGATCTGCCCGAGGACCTGACCTCCGAGGCATTCATCGACGCAATCGAGAACCACGACGTGTTTGGGCGCGTGACTCCCGAGCAGAAGCGTGCGATGGTCGGTGCACTCCAGGCGCGCGACCACTGCGTCGCCATGACGGGCGACGGCGTGAACGACGCACTCGCGCTCAAGGATGCCGACCTGGGTATCGCGATGGGCAACGGTACGCAGGCCACGAAGGCGGTCGCGCAGATCGTCCTGGTCGACTCGAAGTTCTCGGTGCTGCCGGGTGTCCTGTCGGAGGGCCGCCGCATCATCGCCAACATGGAACGCGTCTCCTCGCTGTTCCTGGCGAAGACCACCTACGCGGCCGTCCTCGTCATCGTGACGGCGCTGGTCGGCTGGCGCTACCCGTTCCTGCCGCGCCAGTTCAGCTACATCGACTCGCTGACCATCGGTATTCCCGCGTTCTTCCTGGCGCTGTGGCCGAACCCGCGCCGCTACGTGCCCGGATTCTTGAAGCGGACGCTGTCGCTCGCGATGCCGACGGGCATCATCCTGGCAGCCGCCGCCCTCACCGCCTTCGGCATCGTCGATGGTCCCCCGCAGGCGCGCGAGTCCACGGCCGCGATTCTTTCCCTCATGCTGGGCGCCATCTGGCTTCTCGTCATCACCTCGCGTCCGCTGTCGACCTGGAAGTGGGTGCTCTTGGTGAGCGTCATTTCCGCGACCGTGGGTGGCGTGCTCATTCCGCCCGTGCGCCACTTCTTCTCGATGGTCGCCCCGTCGAGTTACGAGTGGCTCGTTATCGCGTGCGTCGGTGCCTGCGCCGCCCTCCTCATCGAGGTCGCTCAGCGCATCTTCTACGCGCGCCAGTTTGCTCGCTCCTTGGAGGGCTGAGCTCAGGCGGATGCGAAGCGAGGCCGGCGTCGGGTGTGAACCCGGCCCCGGCCTCGTTCGTTTGCTGCGATCAGAACGCCCGAATGACGGGGTTCCACTCGCGGATGAGGCGTGCCTGAATGACCTCCGCGACGTAGAAGGGATCCTCGTTGAGGATGCGCTCGACGTCGGCCTGGCTCTCGGCGTTGATGAGGATCAGGGCGCCGGGGATCTCGCCAACGAGGGGACCGGACGCAATGTTGATTCCCTGCTCGAGCAGGCCGGACAGGAACGCGCGGTGCGTCGGGCGAACCTCGTCCATGGTCTCGGTCATCGACGGGTTGTAGACGTATTCAACTGCGTAGTAAGCCATACGCATAACACTAGCCCTGATCCCGGCATTTGCCTAGATGACGGATAGTATCGAATGGTGCATGACAAGCTAATCATCCAGGGTGCCCGCGAACACAACCTTAAGGACGTGAGTCTCGAGCTGCCCCGAGACTCCATGATCGTCTTCACCGGCCTGTCCGGATCCGGTAAGTCCTCCCTCGCATTCGACACGATCTTCGCCGAGGGACAGCGCCGCTACGTGGAGTCCCTGTCCTCCTACGCGCGTCAGTTCCTTGGACAGATGGATAAGCCCGACGTGGACTTCATTGAAGGCCTGTCGCCCGCCGTTTCCATCGATCAGAAGTCGACGTCGCGTAACCCGCGCTCCACCGTCGGCACTATCACGGAGATTCACGACTACCTGCGTCTGCTTTACGCCCGCGCGGGTGTGGCGCACTGCCCCGAGTGTGGTGCCCGCATCCAGGCGCAGACTCCTCAGCAGATCGTCGACCGCGTGCGCACGATGGACGAGGGCACGCGCTTCCAGGTGCTGTCCCCTGTCGTGCGTGGCCGCAAGGGCGAGTATCAGGATCTCATCGACGAGCTGCGCTCCGAGGGCTACACGCGTGCGATCATCGACGGCGAGATGGTGCGTCTCGAAAACGCGCCCAAGCTGGAGAAGAAGCTGAAGCACACGATCGAGGTTGTTGTCGACCGTCTCGTTGTGCGCGAGGGCATGCGTCAGCGCCTGACCGACTCGGTCGAGACTGCCCTGCGCCTGTCGGATGGCCTCGTCGTCATCGATTGCGTCGACCTGGATGCCGACGATCCTGAGCGCCGGCGCCGCTTCTCCGAGAAGCGTGCGTGTCCCAACGACCACCCGCTGATGCTCGACGAGATCGAGCCGCGGACCTTCTCCTTCAACGCGCCCTACGGCGCCTGCCCGGATTGCTCGGGCCTCGGCTTCCGCCTCGAGGTCGACCCGGAGCTGGTCGTCCCCGACGAGGAGCTCTCCCTCGCCGACGGTGCGGTTATTCCTTGGAACTCGAACTTCAAGTACCACAAGAAGCTCCTCGAGTCCCTCTCCAAGGAGCTTGGCTTCGCGATGGGGACACCCTGGAAGTCGCTGCCGAAGAAGGTCAAGGACGCTGTCCTCTACGGCAAGGACTACGAGGTCACGGTGAAGTTCCGCAACCGCTGGGGGCGCGAGCGCTCCTACACGACGGGTTTCGAGGGCGCGGTCAAGTACATTGAGCGCAAACGCGAGGAAACCGAGTCCGCGGCAGTGTCCGAAAAGCTCGATTCCTACATGCGCGAGATTCCGTGCCCGACGTGCCACGGCGCGCGCCTCAAGCCCGAGGTTCTTGCCGTGCGCATCGGGGACAAGTCGATTGCAGAGCTCTCCGACTTGTCCATCTCGGAGGCTCGCGAATTCCTCTCGACTGTTGAGCTCGAGCAGCGAGCCCGCTCGATCGCCGCGCCCATCCTCACAGAGATCGAGGCGCGCCTGGCCTTCCTCGTCGACGTGGGTCTGACCTACCTGACGCTCTCACGTGGCGCTGGCACGCTGTCGGGTGGCGAGGCGCAGCGCATCCGTCTGGCCACGCAGATCGGTTCCGGCCTCGTCGGCGTCCTCTACGTCCTCGACGAGCCTTCGATCGGCCTGCACCAGCGCGATAACCGTAAGCTCATTGCCACCCTCGAGCGCCTGAGGGACCTGGGCAACACGCTCATCGTCGTCGAGCACGACGAGGAAACGATGGAGGCCGCCGACTGGATCGTCGACATTGGCCCCGGTGCCGGTGAGACCGGCGGCTGGGTCGTGCACTCGGGCCCGCTGTCGGAACTGCTGAAGAACCGCAAGTCGCTGACCGGCCAGTACCTGTCGGGCAAGCGCCGCATCGTCCTGCCTCCGACCCGACGCCCGATCGACAAGAAGCGCGTCGTGACCGTCAAGGGCGCGCGCGAAAACAACCTGAAGAACGTTGACGTGTCCTTCCCACTCGGCGTGCTCACTGCCGTCACCGGCGTGTCCGGCTCAGGTAAGTCGACGCTCGTCAACGGCATCCTGTATCGCACCCTGGCCTCGCGCCTCAACGGCGCGCGCATGGTGCCCGGCCGCCACCGCACGATCACGGGCATCGAACAGCTCGACAAGGTCGTACACGTGGACCAGAGCCCAATTGGCCGGACACCGCGCTCGAACCCAGCGACCTATACGGGCGTGTGGGACCAGATCCGCAAGCTTTTCGCGGAGACGCAGGAGGCGAAGGTGCGCGGCTACGGCCCGGGACGCTTCTCCTTCAACGTCAAGGGTGGACGCTGCGAGTCCTGCAAGGGTGACGGCACCCTGAAGATCGAGATGAACTTCCTGCCCGACGTGTACGTGCCCTGCGAGGTCTGCCACGGTGCCCGCTACAACCGCGAGACCCTTGAGGTTGAGTACAAGGGCAAGACCGTCGCCGACGTGCTCGACATGCCGATCGCCGAGGCGGCACAGTTCTTCGCGCCGATCTCGCGCATCGCCCGCCACCTCAACACGCTCGTTGAGGTGGGCCTGGGCTACGTGCGCCTCGGCCAGAGCGCCACGACCCTGTCGGGCGGCGAGGCCCAGCGCGTCAAGCTGGCCTCCGAGCTGCAACGGCGCTCGACTGGGCGCACGGTGTACGTGCTCGACGAGCCCACGACCGGCCTGCACTCCGAGGATATCCGTAAGCTGCTCCTGGTCCTCCAGTCGCTCGCTGACAAGGGCAACACGGTCATCGTCATCGAGCACAACCTGGACGTCATTAAGAGCGCCGACTGGATCATCGACATGGGTCCGGAGGGCGGCGCCGGCGGCGGCACGGTCGTCGCGCAGGGAACGCCCGAGGAGGTTGCGAAGGTAGAGGAATCCTTTACCGGCCAGTACCTCGCCGAGGTCCTCGCGAAGGAGGCCGAGCGAGACGCCGCGGCTTCACGGAAGTAATGGTTAGTATGGATCTTATGAATCCCGCATACGGTCTCTACGGCTTCTCTCACTTCTGGCCCGCATGGGTCAACCTCATCGTCGTGGCGCTCATGGTGGTGTCTGGCGGCCTCGTCTTGAAGGCACTCGTTGCGCATGCAGCGGGGCGAAGCCGCGTCTATGGACTGGGCTGCGGTTTCGTCGCCGGCCTTGGCAACTTGTGCCTGAGCGTTCTGGCCCACGCGGAGGCTCGCCACACGTGGCAGCTGGGGACGGTCATCGCAATCTATGCGGTCGCGGTCGTGTTCCTGATCATGACACTCGTGTCCCTGTGGAGCGCTGAATCAGGCGGCTTCGTGTGGGCGCGTGCGTTCCACACGTTCCTTATGATCGGCGTGGTCGCGTCGGCGGCCATGGAAATCTCGCGACGGATGCTCTATTGGATCCCGATGCCGGTTATCGGAGTCATCTTCCTTCTTGCACTCTTTGCGGCTTTTGTCGTGGGACGTAACACGGCCGACGAATAGTCGCTCCGAGACGTACCAAGCGGCCCCGACCTCGTCTATGAACGAGGCCGGGGCCGCTTTGTTGGTTCAGAATCCCCAGGTGAGTGGCCGGTTTACTCCTGGTTCTTCGCGGCCTCGCCCGACGCGTACAGGGCGTCGACCTCGTCGGCGTAGTCTGCCAGGACGCGGCGGCGCTTGAGCTTGAGGGAGGGTGTCATGTAGCCGTTCTCCACGGTGAAGGCAGCGTTGACGATGCGGTAGCGGCGGATCGACTCGGCGCGAGAGACCGCCTGGTTGGCGCGGGCGATCGCCTTCTCCAGCGATTCTCGTACCTCGGGTAGGTTCGCGGCCTGCGCGGCATCCACGACAGGCAGGCCGTGGGTTGCCAGCCACTCGGGCAGCATCTCCGTGTCCAGGGCGATGAGCGCGCCGATGTACGGGCGGTTGTCGCCGACCACGATGATGTTCGCGATGAGCGGGTGCGTCGACAGGGACTCTTCGAGGACCTCGGGGGAGACGTTCTTGCCCCCCGCGGTGACGATGAGCTCCTTCTTGCGGCCCGTGATCCGCAGGTGCCCGCGGTCGTCGATGGAGGCGAGGTCGCCGGTCTTGAACCAGCCGTCGACGTATGCCTCGGCCGTGGCCTCGGGCAGGTTGTGGTAGCCCTTCGACACGGAGATGCCCTGGACGAGGAGCTCGCCGTCGGGAGCGATCTTCATGCGGTTGCCGGGCCAGGGGAAGCCCACCGAGTCCGGCGGGAAGTCCTGCGGCGTCTCCACGGAGATCGGGCCGGTCGTCTCGGACAAACCGTAGCCCTGCAGGAGCGTGATGCCCAGGCCGCGATAGAAGTTTGCGAGGTCGAGGGCCAGGGGAGCGCCACCCGAGATGATCGTGTGCAGGTTCGGGCCCAGGATCGCGCGGACCTTCGACAGGACGAGCGCGTCGGCGACGCGTCCGCGCAGCTTGAGCGCGGTCGACGGGCCGGGGGACGGCATCGCCGAAGCATCGGGAATGGGTGTCGTGTCGGGGCCGGGACCAGCGACGGCAGACTCGGGCAGGGGAGAATCGACGTAGGCGGTGGCCTTGGACAGGGCGCGCGCCTGCTTGGCAGCCCACGCGAACATCCGGCCCTTCATGCCGCCGCCGGCCTTCGCGGCCGCGGCGTTGTAGACCTTCTCCATGACCCGCGGAACCACGAGGAGCATCGTCGGCTTGAAGGTCGCGATGTCGTTGACGAGGTTGCGTGTGTCGGGGGAGAACGCGGTGACGCCCTGGCCCGCAAGCAGGCAGTACATAACGAAACGCGCGAGCACGTGGGCGACCGGCAGGAAGAGTAGAGAGCGCGACTTCGGATCGTTGATGAGGAGAGGCAGGAAGTCGTAGGCCTGCAGCATCGGCGAGATGAAGTTGCCGTGCGTGAGCACGACGCCCTTGGGCATGCCGGTCGTGCCGGAGGTATAGATGACCGTCGCCTCGTCGCTCAGCTTCACGGCGTCGGTGCGCTCGCGCACCTGCTCGACGCTCACACCCTGAGCAGCGCCCGTCAGGACGCGCTCGGCGCCCCGGTCCAGGGAGAGGATATGGCGGACACCTTCGGTGCGCACGGATTCGACCAGCTCAGCCTGCTGCGTGGTGGCCGTAATGACGATCCGCACGTCGGCGTCGGACAGGATGTGCGCGATCTGCGAGGCCGAGTCTGTCTCGTAGATGGGCACGGTGATGGCGCCGCAGGACAGTGCGGCGACGTCGATGAGCGCCCACTCGTAGGAGGTGGGTGCCAGGATCGCCAGGTGGTCGCCGGGCTCGAGCCCAATGCCGATGAGGCCACGCGCAATCGAGTCGGCCTCGCTGAGGAAGGTCTCCATCGTGACCGGGCGCCACGCGCCGACATTGGAGCGGCGCTCGATCGCGACCTGCCCGGGGTGAGACGCCACGCGCTGGTGGAGCATCTTCGGCAGGTTCATGTCCTCGGTAGCTTCTCGGGTCGCGATCGACTCCCATGAGCCGTCGGCGAGCCTACGTACCGTCATTGCGGTCCTTTCGTGGGGTGGGCGCTGTGCGCCGTGCGTGGTGGGATCAGTTCTTCTTGCCGCGGCCGAAAAGCCCGCGCTTCTTGGGCGCCTCGGCGGAGACGGGGCCGCCGTACAGGGCGTCGATCTCGTGGGCGTAGTCGGTGATGACCTTGCGGCGGCGTAGCTTCATCGACGGTGTGACGTAGCCATTCGCGACCGTAAAGGTGGCGTCGATGATGCGGAACTTACGGATCGACTCGGCGCGGGAGACGGCCTTGTTGGCGCGCTCGACGGCCTTCTCGAGGGACTCGCGGACGGCGGGCAGCTCGGCGGCCTCGGTGGGCGAGCACTGCGGCAGGCCGTGCTTGGCCAACCAGTCGGGCAGCATGTCGGCGTCGAGGGTGAAGAGCGCGCCGACGTAGGGGCGCTGGTCGCCGACGACGATGACGTTGGCGATCAGCGGGTGTGTGGCCAGGGAATCCTCGAGGACCTCGGGGGAGACGTTCTTGCCGCCCGCGGTGACGATGAGTTCCTTCTTGCGGCCCGTGATGGTCAGCTGGCCCTTGCGGTCGATCGAGCCCAGGTCACCCGTGTGGAACCACTTGCCGTCGGGCATGACCTCGGCGGTCTGCTCGGGCAGGTGGTAGTAGCCGGGCATGACGGACTGGCCGCGTACCAGGATCTCACCGTCCTTGGCGATCTTGATGAAGTTGCCGGGCAGGGGCAGGCCGACGCCGCCGACGGGGTTCTTGCCGATGTGCTGGACGGCGATTGGGCCGGTCGTCTCGGACAGGCCGTAGCCCTGGATGAGGGTGATGCCCATGCCGGCGTAGAAGTGGGCGAGGTCGGTGGCCAGGGGTGCGCCGCCGGAGACGATGTAGCGCAGGTTGGGTCCCAGGACCGAGCGGATTTTCTTGAGGACGAGCGCGTCGGCGATGCCGTGGCGCATCTTCTTGAACAGGCCGGGGCCGAAGGTCTTCTCGGAGGCCATGGAGAAGGTGCGTGCCTGCTTGGCGCTCCAGGCGAACATGCGGCCCTTGATGCCGCCGCCCGCCTTGGAAGAGGCCGCGTTGTAGACCTTCTCGAGCACGCGGGGCACGACGAGGAGCACGGAGGGCTTGAAGGCCTGGATGTCCGGCAGCAGGTTCTTGATGCTGGGCGAGAAGCCGAGGACTCCCTGGCCCGACAGGATCACGTGCATGACGAGGCGCGCGAGCACGTGGGCGACGGGCAGGAAGAGGAGCAGGCGGGTCTCGGGGGAGTCGATGACCTCGCCGAGGACCTGGCGGGCGCCCTCCGCGGTGGCCACAAAGTTTGCGTGCGTCAGGGCCACGCCCTTCGGGTTTCCGGTCGTTCCGGAGGTGTAGATGATGGTGGCGATGTCCGAGGAGGAGATGGTCGTGCGGCGCTGCTCGACGTTCTCGATGGTGATGCCGGTGGCGGCGCGGGCGATCATGCGCTGGGCGCCGCGGTCGAAGGAGTCGACCGCCACGGTGTACTCGGGAGCCACGGAGTGCACGAGCTCGGCCTGCTGGGTGGTGGCCGTGAAGACACGGGTCACGTGCGCGTCGGTGAGGATGTGCTCGATCTGGGCGGCGGAGTCGGACTCGTAGATCGGGACGGTGATCGCGCCGATCGAGAGCAGTGCGAGGTCCAGGAGGAGCCACTCGTACGAGGTCGGGGCCAGGATCGCGACCGCGTCGCCGGCCTGCACGCCGAGGCCGATGAGGCCACAGGCGGTGTACTCGACCTGGCGCTGGAGCTCAGCAGTGGTCAGGGAGCGCGTGGAGCCAACGGAGGAGCGCTGCTCGACCGCCACCTGGTCGGGGTGGAGGAGGGCGCGTTTGGCCAGCATGTCGGGAACGATGTCGTGTTCGCCGACCTTGTACGTCGGCTTGATCGTGTACGAGCCATCGCGCATGCGCTTCATCGTGTCCTCCGGGATGTCGGTTCAAAGACTGAACAACAGGTTCGATGTGAGTCTACTGGTTGTGGCGCGGCCCCCGCCCCTTAATCGGGGTGGGGGCCGCTGAGTGACGATTAGATCACAGGTCGTAGTAGAGCTCGTATTCGTAGGGGTGTACGTAGGCGCGCATCGGGGCGACCTCCTTGGTCTCCTTGTAGTCGAGCCACGTGTCGATCAGGTCCTGCGTGAAGACGTCGCCCTCGGTAAGGAACTCGTGGTCCTCGCGCAGCGCGTCGAGGGCCGCCTCGAGCGAGCTGGGCAGCTTCGCGATGTCCTGGTATTCGGCCGGGGGCAGCTCGTACAGATCCTTGTCGATCGGCGCAGCAGGTTCGATGCGGCGCTTGATGCCATCGATGCCCGCCATGAGGCAGGCGGAGAACGCCAGGTAGGGGTTCGCGCTCGGGTCCGGCACGCGGTACTCCACGCGCTTGGCCTTGGGCGACGTGCCCGTCACGGGGATGCGGATGCACGCGGAACGGTTGCGCGCCGAGTACACGAGGTTGATCGGGGCCTCAAAACCGGGAACCAGGCGTCGGAAAGAGTTCACCGACGGGTTCGTGAAGGCGAGGAGCGCCGGCGCGTGCTCGAGCAGACCGCCGATGAACCAGCGTGCCGTGTCGGACAGGGAACCGTAACCGCGCTCGTCATAGAAGAGGGGTTCGCCGTTCTTCCACAGCGACATGTGGGTGTGCATACCCGAGCCGTTGTCGCCGAACAGCGGCTTGGGCATGAAGGTCGCGGAATGGCCAAACTCGAGGGCGGAGTTCTTGATGACGTACTTGAACTTCATCATGTCGTCGGCCGCGGTCTGCAGCGTCGCGAAGCGGTAGTTGATCTCCTGCTGACCGCCCGAGCCGACCTCGTGGTGGGCGCGTTCGATTGTCAGGCCGACCTCTTCGAGGAGTCGGCTCATCTCGTCGCGTACGTCTGCGTACTTGTCGGCGGGGGAGACGGGGAAGTAGCCGCCCTTGACGGCCACCTTGTAGCCCATGTTGCCGCCCTCTTCGACGCGGCCGGTGTTCCAGTACGCCTCGGGTGAGTCGACGGAGAAGAAGGTGTTGTGCGGGGTGACCTGGTAGCGCACGTCGTCGAAGAGGTAGAACTCCGCCTCGGCACCGATGAAGCACTCATCCGCGATGCCGGTTGAGCGCAGGTAGGCCTCGGCCTTGGCGGCCACCTGGCGCGGGTCGCGCGAGAAGGGCTCGTCGGTGAAGGGGTCGACGATCGAGAAGTTCACGACCAGGGTCTTGCGATCGCGGAAAGGATCCACGAAGGCGGAGGAGATGTCCGGGATGAGCTTCATGTCGGACTCATGGATGGCGGTGAAGCCACGCACCGAGGAGCCGTCGAACATGAGGCCGTCCGACAAGGCGGCGTCCAGGAACTCGCTTACGGGGATCGTAAAGTGCTGCTGAACCCCGGGGACGTCGCAGAAGCGCACGTCGACGAGTTCAATGTTCTGCTCGGAGATAAAGTCTGCGACCTCTTGGGTGGAGGTGAACATGAACGTCCTTCTTTGTGGGAGAGCTGTACTCGAAGGTCAAGAATCGGTCAATTCGTGGCCAAGTCCAGTATATGCCTACAGGTGCCGCCTGCGCGTATTGGTTTCATCATTCAAATGTTTCATGACATAGAGCACGCCCGAGGTGGGTGCCGGGCGCTCCCAGCCACGGCCTCGTACCCTGGGAGCGTGGCAGATCCTTCGACGTACCGACCCCGCACGGGAGACATCCCGACATCGCCGGGCGTCTACCGATTCTCAGACCCGCAGGGCCGCGTCATCTACGTCGGCAAGGCCAAAAACCTGCGCAATCGCCTCACCAACTACTTCCAGGACCTGGCGAACCTGCACCCGCGCACCCAGCAGATGGTGACGACCGCGAGCGCCGTGCAATGGACCGTCGTGCGGTCCGAGGTCGAGGCTCTCACCCTGGAGTTCACGTGGATTAAGGAATTCAATCCGCGCTTCAACGTCATGTTTAAGGACGACAAGTCCTACCCCTACCTGGCGGTGTCGATGGGGGAGCGCTTCCCTCGCGTGCAGGTGACGCGCGAGCGCAAGCGGGCGGGGTCGCGCTACTTCGGCCCGTACACGCAGGTGTGGGCGATTCGCGAGACGATCGATCAGCTGCTTCGCGTCTTCCCGATGCGCTCGTGTTCGGCTGGTGTGTTTCAGCGCGCGAAGGCGCAGGGGCGCCCGTGCCTGCTCGGTTACATCGACAAGTGCGCGGCCCCGTGTGTGGGGCGCATTTCCATGGAGGAGCACCGCGAGCTCGCGGAGGGCCTGTGTCAGTTCATGGAGGGGCGCACAGGCCCGGTGATCCGTGACCTGGAGGAGCAGATGCGTCAGGCCTCCATGGAGCTCAACTTCGAGCGTGCGGCGAAGCTGCGCGACGATGTCAAGGCGCTGCGCACGGTGCTGGAGCGCAACGCGGTCGTGCTCGACGATGGCTCGGATGCTGACGTGTTCTCGCTCGTCAGCGACGACTTGGACGCTGCGGTGCACGTTTTCCACGTGCGCGGCGGGCGCATCCGGGGCACGCGCGGCTGGGTGATCGAGCGGGTGGACGGCGCAGACGACGCGGCGCTCATGGCTCGCCTCCTCGAGCAGGTGTATTCGTCGGCGTCGCCGGACGAGGCCGGGGCCGGGAATGCTGCAAAGGTGGCGGCGGTGAGCGTGGACGATGTTGCGCACACGCCGACCTCGGCGATCCCTCGTGAGGTGCTTGTTTCCGTCGAGCCGTCGGAGATGGAGACCATCGCACGCTGGCTGGCCGAGGTCCGCGGTGCGTCCGTGTCAGTGCACGTGCCCAAGCGCGGGCCGAAGGCACAAATCATGGAGACGGTCACGGAGAACGCCCGCCAGGCCCTCGCCCTGCACCGCACGAAGCGCGCGGGCGATATTACTGCGCGCTCGAAGGCACTCGAGCAGCTGGCCGAGAACCTCGATCTGCCTGGCGCGCCCCTGCGCATCGAGTGCTACGACGTCTCGCACACGGGTGGGGAGAACCAGGTCGCCTCGATGGTGGTCTTCGAAGACGGTATGCCGCGCAAGGACGCCTACCGCACCTACAACATCCGCGGCGAGGACGGAAACGGCACTCCCGACGACACGAGCGCGATGAACGAGGTTCTCACGCGCCGCTTCTCGCGGCTGCTCGCCGAGGAAGCCGGTGTCGATGGAGAGGACGAGGACGGCGTCGCCTACGCTTCCGGCCCGATCGACGCGATGACGGGACGCCCCAAGCGTTTCTCCTACCGGCCCGACCTGGTCGTCGTGGACGGCGGCCTTCCCCAGGTGAACGCCGCCCGCGCCGCCCTGGACGCGGTGGGTGCGGACGTGCCCGTCGTAGGCCTGGCGAAGCGCCTCGAAGAGGTGTGGATCCCCGGCGACGACTTCCCGCTCATCCTTCCCCGCACGTCGGAGGCTCTCTACCTCCTGCAGTACCTTCGCGACGAGTCCCACCGCTTCGCGATCACGAAGCACCGCAAGCGCCGCTCGAAGGCCCAGCGCCGCTCGGTCCTCGACTCTATCCCAGGACTTGGACCCGCACGCCAGGCCGCGCTGCTCAAGCATTTCGGCTCCGTCAAGCGGATTCGCCAGGCCACGCCCGAGCAGATCGCCGAGGTCAAGGGCGTGGGACTCGGCCTTGCGCGCACGATCCGCGATAGGCTAGCGACATCGTCGAGGGAGGACACACCATGACAACGACGCTACCCGTGCCACTGCCGGCACGCGTGCTGCTGCTCGGATCGGGCGAACTCGGTAAGGAAGTCGTGATCGCCCTGCAACGCTACGGATGCACGGTGATTGCCTGCGACTCCTACGCCGATGCTCCCGCCATGCAGGTGGCGGACGAATCCCGCGTCTTTGACATGAGTGATCCCCTCGCTCTGCGTGCGGTGCTCGACAGCGTCGATGTTGACCTGATCGTCCCCGAGGTCGAGGCCATCGCAACAGACGAGCTGAGCGCCTATGAAGAGCGCGGCGTGCGCGTTGTCCCCAACGCCTTCGCCGTCCAAGCGACGATGGATCGTCAACGCATCCGCAACCTCGCCGCGTCCCTTCCCGGCGTACGCACGTCCGCCTTCCGCTTCGCGCGCAGTGCGGCCGAGCTGGCCGCAGCCCTGGACGAGGTCGGCTACCCCGCCTTCGTCAAGCCCACGATGTCCTCCTCGGGGCACGGCCAGTCCCGCGTGACGGGACCCGAGCAGGCCGCCTCCGCCTGGGCCCACGCCGAAGACGATGCCCGCGCCACGACCGGTGTCGTCATCGTTGAAGAAGGCGTTGACTTCGATTATGAGATCACGCTGCTCACCGTGCGCTCCTGGGACGCCGCTTCGGGCTCCGTCACGACGAGCTTCTGCGCGCCCATCGGACACCGCCAGGAGGGAGGCGACTACGTCGAATCCTGGCAGCCCATGGCCATGAGCGAGGCCGCCCTCGCGGGTGCTCGACAGATGTCCAAAGCCGTCACTGACGCCCTGGCCGAAGCCGGAAACGGGCCCTGCCTCGGTATCTTCGGCGTCGAGTTCTTCGTGCGCGGCGACGAGGTCTGGTTCTCAGAGCTGTCTCCCCGCCCCCATGACACCGGCATGGTCACGATGGTGACCCAAGCGCAGTCCGAGTTCGAGCTGCACGCACGCGCCATCCTCGGCCTGCCCGTCTCCACCGCACAGACCACCCCGGGTGCGTCGGCGGTCATCAAGTCGACGAGCACCGTCGATACACCCGTCTACAACGGCGTCGCTCGCGCCCTCGAATCCGCCGACATCGTGCGCATCTTCGGCAAGCCGGTGAGCCGCGCTGGCAGGCGGGTCGGCGTCGTCGCCACCACCGCGAGCACGCCGAAGGAAGCGCGAGTCATCGCCAGACGCGCCGCCGCCGGGATCACGATCGACGAGGCCCCCGTCCCTTCGGCCTAACAGCACCCATCATCCGACCAGCCGACCCGTCAGGAGGACGCCATGCCCGACCACACACCCACGGACGCTCACGACACGGCCGAGGCCCAGTCCTCGGCAATCAACGAGGAGAACCCTCCCACGGTCCCCGAGGGCATCGCCGTGCGTGACATGATGCGCGTCAAGTATGAGCCGCGCGCCTCCAACGAGGTTCTCATCATCACGGGCTACTCCGGGGCGGGCCGCACCGGCGCTGCCCGCGCGCTCGAAGACCTCGACTGGTACGTCGTCGACAACCTGCCGCCGACGATGCTGCCCGCCCTCGTCGGCATGATGTCGAACGATCCAGCTGCGGGCGTGCACCGCCTCGCCGTGGGTGTGGATGTGCGTTCGCGTACCTTCTTCCGCACGCTCGATGCGACTCTCGAACAGCTTAAGGGTGCGGGCATCGCCTACCGTGTCATCTTCCTTGAGGCCAGTCCCGAGACGCTGGTGCGACGCTACGAGTCCAACCGCCGCCCGCATCCCCTCCAGGGCGCCGGTACCCTCATGGACGGCATCAAGGCCGAGATGCGCCTGCTCGCGCCCCTTCGTCGCGCGGCCGACGAGGTCATCGACACCTCCACGATGAGCGTTCACGATCTGACGAGGCGTATTCGTGACATCGTGGCGGGGGAGGAGCGTCCCCTGCAGGTGACCGTCGAATCCTTTGGCTTCAAACACGGCCTGCCCCTCGACGCCGATCATGTCGTTGACGTGCGCTTTCTGAAGAACCCGTACTGGGTGGACGAGCTGCGCCACCTCACGGGTAAGGACCAGGCGGTCGCCGACTACGTGCTCTCCCAGCCGGGTGCGCGCGATTTTGCCCTCGGATATGCCGACCTTCTCGCCCCCATGCTCAGCGGCTATCTGGCAGAATTGAAGCCATTCGTCACGATTGCCGTCGGATGCACGGGTGGAAAGCACCGCTCCGTCGCGTCTTCCGAGGCAATCGCTGAACGCCTGCGCACACACGGATACACGGTTCGCGTGATGCACCGTGACATTGGGAGAGACTGATGCCCTATCTTGATGCAGCCGGCTGGGTTCAACGTGGAGAATCCGGCCAGAACATCGTCGCCCTCGGCGGCGGACACGGACTGTCCGCGACCCTGCGGGCGCTGCGCCACATCACGCGCGCGCTGACGGCGGTTGTGACCGTCGCCGACGACGGCGGCAGCTCCGGTCGACTGCGCCAGGAGATGCCAATCCTGCCTCCCGGTGACCTGCGCATGGCACTGGCATCTCTCTGCGAGGAATCCGAGTGGGGCCTGACCTGGCGTGATGTCATGCAGCTGCGCCTGGATACGAGTGGCCCCCTCAATGGGCACGCGCTCGGCAACCTGCTGATCTCCGGCCTGTGGCAGCTCCTCGACGATCCCGTCGAAGGTCTCGACTGGGTCGGACGTCTCCTCGGTGCGCAGGGGCGCGTCCTGCCCATGTCGACGACGCCGATTGACATCGAGGCGGACATGAACGACGGCGGCCGCCGCTACGTCGTGTCCGGCCAGTCCAAGGTCGCCGTCGCCCCCGGCACCGTCGAGCATGTGCGCATCACGCCCGAGGCCCCCGAGGTGCCCTCAGCCGTCACAGAGGCAATTTCTGAGGCCGACTGGGTGGTCCTGGGGCCCGGCTCCTGGTACACCTCCGTGATCCCGCACCTCCTGGTGCCCGACATTAATCGCGCCCTCGCTACGACCGACGCCCACCGCGCGCTGGTGCTTAACCTGGCGCGTCAACGCGGTGAAACCGACCTGATGTCGACCGCCGACCACGTGCGCGTTCTGCGCGAGTACGCTCCCATGCTTAAGCTCGACGTCGTCGTCGCGGATCCGACGGCCTGTGACGACATCGACGACCTGATCGTGGCGGCCGAAGAACTTGGCGCGCGGGTCCTCCTGCGGCAGGTGCGCACGGGTGATGGAGCCCCGCATCACGACCCGCTGCGCCTCGCCGCGGCGCTGCGTGACGCATTTGACGGCTTCCTTGGCGAGGTCGGACAGCCCGAAACGTGGTTACCTTAGAACCTGTTGCCTGCTGACAAACGACATCACATATCTGGAGAAGCCGTGTCCCTGACATCTGACATGAAGGACGAGCTGGCGCGCGCCGTCGTCACGACGCCCTCTGAGGTAGCCGCCGAAGTGAGTGCGACGCTGCGTTTCGCGGGAGGCCTGCACCTCGTGGGCGGGCGCATCCTCGTCGAGGCCGAGCTTGACTCTCCCGTGGCCGCGCGTCGCCTGCGCACCTACCTGCAGGCGCTGTATAACGCTGAGTCCTCCGTCGTCGTGGTGTCCGGTTCTTCTCTGCGCCGCGGCAAGCGCTACGTCGTGCGCGTGGTCCACAAAGCTGACGAGCTCGCGCGCCTCACGGGCCTCGTCGACTCGCTGCGGCGCCCCGTTCGCGGCCTGCCGCCCGTGCTTGTCGCCTCCGGGACCGCCGAGGCCGCGGCCATCTGGCGCGGTGCCTTCCTCGCGCGCGGCTCTCTCATGGAACCCGGACGATCTTCTTCGCTGGAGATCACGTGCCCCGGCCCCGAGGTCGCCCTCGCGATGGTCGGGTGTGCGCGTAAGCTCGGCGCGGCCGCCCGCTCCAAGGAGGTTCGCGGCAACGACCGCGTCTCCGTCCGCGATTCGGACGCAATCGGCACGCTCATCTCCGCCATGGGTGCCCCCCAGACCTTCGAGGCGTGGCAGGAACGGCGTGAGCGCCGCGAGGCCCGGGGGAGCGCCAACCGACTGGCCAACTTTGACGACGCGAACCTGCGTCGCTCTGCCCGTGCGGCCGTTGCCGCGGGTGCCCGCGTCGAACGTGCCTTCGAGATTCTCGGGGACGACGTACCCGCCCATCTGCTCGAGGCCGGCACCCTGCGCCTGCAGTACAAGCAGGCCTCCCTCGAGGAGCTCGGCAAGCACACCAACCCGCCCCTGACCAAGGATGCCGTCGCCGGTCGTATCCGTCGCCTCCTTGCTCTCGCCGATAAGGTCGCGCACGAACGCGGCATCCCGGACACGGAATCTGCACTTACCCTCGACATGCTCGAGGAGGACTGAGGTCCCTTATTCCTGCCGCTTCGTCTCAATCCAAACGAGAATTACCCCACGTGCAGATTTTCAAATTGGATTGTGACTGAGTCCGCTTTTGGGTGTAGATTAGGAACTGCTGGAACCGCAGACATCTGCGGGCCGGGCAGGCAACCCGCACGCCCGGTTGCATCGAAGACCGTGTCCCGTGTGGGCACGAGCAGGAGGAACATAGTGACCACCCGCGTTGGCATCAACGGCTTCGGCCGCATTGGCCGTAACTTCTTCCGCGCCGCTCTCGAGCAGGGCGCGGATATCGAGATCGTCGCCGTTAACGACCTCACCGACAACAAGACCCTCGCTCACCTGCTGAAGTACGACTCGATCACGGGTCGCTTCCAGGGCGAGGTCTCCTACGATGACGAGGGCATCGTCGTCAACGGCAAGCACATCAAGGTGCTCGCGCAGCGTAACCCCGCCGACCTGCCCTGGGGCGAGCTCGGCGTTGAGGTTGTCGTTGAGTCCACCGGCTTCTTCACCGACGGCGAGAAGGCCAAGGCTCACCTCGACGGTGGCGCCAAGAAGGTCGTCATCTCCGCTCCCGCGAAGAACGTCGACGGCACCTTCGTCATGGGCGTGAACGAGGCTGACTACGACAACGCCACGATGAACATCGTGTCGAACGCCTCCTGCACGACCAACTGCCTCGCCCCCCTGGCCAAGGTTCTCGAGGAGAACTTCGGCATCGAGCGCGGCATCATGACCACCATCCACTCTTACACGGGTGACCAGCGCGTCCTCGACGCCCCCCACTCGGACCTGCGTCGCGCCCGCGCCGCGGCCCTGAACATGATCCCGACCAAGACCGGTGCTGCCCAGGCCGTCGCCCTGGTTCTGCCCCAGCTTGAGGGCAAGTTCGATGGCCTCGCCGTCCGCGTTCCCACCCCGACCGGCTCCCTGACCGACCTCACCTTCATCGCGAAGAAGGAGGTCTCCGTCGAGGCCGTTAAGGCTGCCGTCAAGGCCGCCGCCGAGGGTGAGCTCAAGGGTGTTCTCGAGTACACCGAGGATCCGATCGTGTCCTCCGACATCGTGGGCAACCCCCACACCTCGATCTTCGACGCCACCGAGACCAAGGTCATCGGCAACCTCGTCAAGGTCCTGTCCTGGTACGACAACGAGTGGGGCTACTCGAACGCTCTCGTTCGCCTCACCGCCCTCGTCGGCTCCAAGCTCGCCTGAGCACACAGCTGATACGCCAGCCATGAGCTGATCAGCGAGATGCCCGTGCACGCTCGTGCACGGGCATCTCGTACATCGCCACCGCCTTCAGACCGAAAGGACTCCTCGTGAGGACCATCTCCACCCTGGGCGACCTGCGCGGCAAGCGCGTCCTCGTCCGCTCCGACTTCAACGTTCCGCTCAAGGACGGCGTCATCACCGACGACGGCCGTATCCGCGCGGCGCTGCCTACCCTTAAGACCCTCACCGACGCCGGTGCCAAGGTCGTCATCATGGCCCACCTCGGCCGCCCCAAGGGCAAGGTCGATCCCGCCTTCTCACTGGCTCCTGTCGCCAAGCGCCTCGCTGAGCTTTCCGGCGTGAAGGTCACGCTGGCCTCCGACGTCGTTGGACCGTCGGCCACCGAGACCGTCGCCGCCCTGGGTGAGGGCGAGATCGCCCTGCTCGAGAACGTCCGTTTCGATCCCCGTGAGACCTCCAAGGTTGACGAGGAGCGCGAAGAGCTCGCCCGCGAGTACGCCAAGCTCGGCGACGCCTTCGTCTCCGACGGCTTCGGCGTCGTCCACCGCAAGCAGGCGTCCGTCTACGACATCGCCAAGCTGCTGCCTTCGGCCGCCGGCCTGCTCGTCCTCAAGGAGATCGAGTCCCTGTCCAAGGTCACCGGCGACCCCGAGCGCCCCTACGGCGTCGTCCTCGGCGGCTCCAAGGTCTCCGACAAGCTCGGCGTCATCGCCAACCTGCTGAAGAAGGCCGACATGCTCTTCATCGGCGGCGGCATGGTCTTCACCTTCCTGGCCGCACAGGGCTACTCGGTGGGCAAGTCCCTGCTCGAGGAAGACCAGATCGACACCGTCAAGGGCTACATCGCCGAGGCCGCTGAGCGTGGCGTCGACCTGGTGCTGCCCGTCGATGTCATCGTCGCCCCCGAGTTCGCGGCCGACGCGCCCGCGACCGTCGTCAAGGTCGACGCGATCCCCGACGACCAGATGGGCCTGGACATCGGCCCCGAGTCCGCAAAGCTCTTCGCCGAGAAGCTTGCCACCGCCAAGACCGTGGCGTGGAACGGCCCCATGGGCGTCTTCGAATTTGACGCATTCTCCGGCGGCACCCGCGCCGTCGCCGAGGCCCTGTCCAAGGGCTCCATGTTCTCCGTCATTGGCGGCGGCGACTCCGCCGCAGCCGTGCGCCTGCTCGGCTTCGACGAGAACACCTTCTCTCACATTTCCACTGGTGGTGGCGCCTCCCTCGAGCTCCTCGAGGGCAAGGTTCTGCCCGGTATCGCAGTTCTGGAGGACTGACTCATGGCACGCATCCCCCTGATGGCCGGCAACTGGAAGATGAACCTCGATCACCTCGAGGCCAACCACCTCGTCCAGGGCCTCGCGATGGCCCTGTCCGACGCGGGTCACGACTACTCCAAGTGCGAGGTCCTCGTCATCCCGCCGTTCACCGACATCCGCACCGTCCAGACCATCGTTGATGCCGATGATCTGCAGATCAAGTACGGTGCTCAGGACGTCTCAGTCCACGACAATGGCGCCTACACCGGCGAAATCTCCACCGAAATGCTGACCAAGCTCGGCGTCTCCTATGTGGTCATGGGCCACTCCGAGCGTCGCGAGTACCACGGCGAGTCCGACGAACTCGTCGGCGCCAAGGCCCGCAAGGTCTTCGACGCTGGCATGACCCCGATCCTGTGCTGCGGCGAGGCCCTCGAGGTCCGCAAGGCCGGCACCTACGTCGAGTTCGTGCTCGGCCAGATCCGCGCAGCCCTTGCCGGCTGGAAGGCCGAAGAGGTCGCCAAGATCGTCATCGCCTACGAGCCCATCTGGGCCATTGGCACCGGCGAGACGGCGTCCGCCGAGGACGCTCAGGAAGTGTGCGGCGCCATCCGCGCCGCCCTGGCCGAGGACTTCGGCGCCGAGACCGCCGAGTCCACCCGCATCCTCTACGGTGGCTCCGCCAAGCCCGGCAACATCAAGGAGCTCATGGCTCAGCCCGACGTCGACGGCGGCCTCGTCGGTGGCGCATCCCTCAAGGCTGACTCCTTCGCCGCCATGGCGAACTTCTACGCCTGAGAAGCCGTAACGCGCTCACCCCGCCCAGCCACGTAAGCCGGGTCGGAGCGAACGCGAGGTGGGGCCAACCGGTGTGCCGGTTGGCCCCACCGGCATTCTCAGTTAAACTAAAGCCATATGTGCTCCATCCGGGGCGAACTGCGATAGAAACTGGATTGACCGTGACCATTCTGAACAACGCGCTGATCGTGCTGATCTTCCTGACCAGCATCCTGCTGACCCTGACCATCCTTATGCACAAGGGACAGGGCGGAGGTCTGTCGGACATGTTCGGTGGTGGCATCTCCTCGTCGGCCGGCTCGTCCGGTGTCGCCGAGCGTAACCTGAACCGCATCACTATGGGCACGCTGCTCATCTGGCTGGTGTGCATCATCGGCTATGCACTTCTCGTGAAGTTCAGCGTCTGATCGTTGTGGTCGACATCATCCTATGGCTCCCCACGCTCGTGTGGGGAGCCATTTTTGTGTGGTCGTACCGTCGCGAACCCCGTCAGTTTCGCAACGCGTTTTTCTTCTTCTTTTTCTGCGCCTCCGCTCTCGGCGGTGCTTCAGCTCAGCTCAATCAGTGGTGGATCACGGTTCCCATCGCCTTCCTCATCGCTGCGAGCCCACTTATCACGATCATCTTCATGCTTGTCAACGAGGTGCAGTTGGTACGCCGCGAAGGATTGTCGCTGTCACATGCGCTTCCACTGCTCTTTGCCTGTGCGATTGTGGCGTGGTTCCTCGCTGTTCCTGCCGCGTTTATCGTTGGAGCTCCTGAATTCGTCCTCGGCTTCCTGTTCGCGATGACTCTCTGCGGCGCGTGGTTTTTTCTATCGTTTACAGCGTTGCTGTTGTATTCCTGGCTGTACCGCTCGCTGCCCCGCAAGCGCCAGTACGACTTCATTGTTATCCACGGTGCGGGTTTGAATGGAACCGAGCTAACGCCGTTGCTGCGGGGGCGTGTTGATCGCGCGTATGACCTGTGGATCAAGCAAGAAAAGCGTGGAATTTTCATTCCGTCCGGCGGGCAGGGTTCTGACGAAGAGATCTCCGAGGCCGAGGCTATGGCGCGGTACCTGCGCTCCCGTGAGGTGCCTGACTCAGCCATTGTGCTGGAAGACCGCTCGACGACGACGTGGGAGAACCTCACGTATTCACGGGATCTCATCGCACAGCTCAGTGAGGGTAATCTGCCGCGAGCCGCGTTGGTTACAAGTGACTATCACGTGTTCCGTACGGCGATGTATGCCCGCGCGGTGGGCTTCAATGCGGACGGCCTGGGCTCGAAGACAGCCGGCTATTATTTCCCGACCGCGTTTATCCGTGAGTTCATCGCGATCTCTTGCAAGTACTGGTGGCCCTATGCGCTCATTATGGGCGTGTGGGCGCTAGCGACGGTCGCCTTCTACGTGCTATCGGCGCTGAGGTGAGGGGCGTGCACACCAAGATCTGAGCGGGGTTGGTGACGGCTAACGAAGACAAAACAATCGGGGGCGGCAACTGCCACCCCCGATTCAAGTCGTCAGCGTCTCATGTCAGTCCTACGCGATCCGCGCGGCAGCTGCCTCGTCGAGGTAGACGCGCGTCGTGGAGGTCAGGATGCCCGCGACGGGAATGTCGAGTGGCGACGTGCCTGCGAAGGCTCGTCCGAGGGCGTCTGCCTTCGCGGATCCCGCCGTCGTCAGCCACACCTCGCCGCACGCACGCATGATGGGCATCGACACCGTGATGCGCTCAGGCGGCGGCTTGGGAGAATTGCGAATCGCCAGGATCGGGGAGGCCTCGTCCATGTCGACGCGGGCCGGGAAGAGCGAGCAGATGTGCCCGTCGGGGCCCATGCCGATCAGCGCGATGTCAAAGGAACGCTCACCCATGAGCTCGCGCCACGTGGCAGCAAACGCTGCCGTCGCCTCGTCGAGAGAACCCGCGCCAGGAGCAGATGCATCCGAGGTCGGCATGCGGACGAACTCGACGCCGATGGCCGCGTGGAAGAAGCCCTCCCAGGCCTGATCGTCGTTGCGATCCTCGTCGCCGGCGGGCACATAGCGCTCGTCGACCAGCCACACGCGGACGCGTGACCAGTCGATCTGGTTCACGTGGGGGAGCAGTGACGGCAACAGGGACGTGGTAATCGCGCCACCTGAGATGGCCAGGTCGACGCGAGAACCGGCTTCGGCCTCGTCGATGAGGGTGGTCAGACGAGCAAGGAACGCGCGGCCCACGGCCTCGTTGAGTTCCTCGACGGTTGACATGACCTCAAGCGTGTGGACAGCAACCATCGTCACTCACCCTCAGAGCAGACGGCCAGGCGGGGCAGCTCTTCGGTGAGGAGCTCGCCGTAGTAGACGTCCGGATCGAGACGACGCAGGTCTTCCATGAGGGAGTCCTGCACGGAGCGGCGTGCGAGGTTCACGGAGCGATCTTCGAGGCCCGGGCGTGAGAGGCATGCCACCGACGAGGAGGCGCTGCGCGAGAGGGACACGGTTGTGTCGTCGTCGAAGAAGAACGTGATGTCTGTGATCGTGTGGGCCTCGGGATCGACGACTCGTTCGACAGGCACGCCGAGCTGGTGGTGCAGCCACGCGGCAACGAGGAAAGGCGAGGGATGCGTCGCGTTACCCGCGACGCGGATCGACGTCGGCAGGCGGTCGAAATCCTCTGCGATGGCCGCGAGCAGCGCCCGCCATAGCGTGACGCCGGCCCACGCGAGATCCGTATCGCCGGGAGTGTAGACGGCTGACAATGCGGACAGCGTGTCCATGGGGGACTCGGTTGCGCGCGAGTCAGTGATGCGCTTGACCGCGAGACGACCCAGCGGATGCGCGCCAGGGTTCTGCGGGGGAACGACCGGCCAGTACGTGACGACGGGCGTATCCGACTGGAGCAGCGGCATGACGAGGGAATCGATGTTCGACGCCGCCTCGCCGCGAGGCTCGAGGATGATGATGTCGGACAGGCCCGCGGCGTCGCCGACGCGGATCTGGGCATTGAGGCGCGCTGTGCCCTCGGTGGACTCGGGCTCGACGATGACGATGACGCGGCAGGGGTGCTCGCGCGACACCGCGTCGGAGACCTCGATCGCGTTGTCGACGTCGATGAGATCGGGAACGCAGATGAGCAGCGTGAGGACACGGCTGAGGGCAGCTGAACCGCGCTCGTCGCGCAGCTCCACGATGCGGGAGGCGACCTCGGCCGACGTGGTGTTCTTCAGGGTGATGATCACGGGAGCCTCCAGAAACGGCCGTCGCGGGCCAGCATGTCGTGCGCGGATTGGGGACCCCAGGTGCCGGGCGCGTAGGGCTCAGGCTGCCCCTGGGTCTCCCAGAAGGACAGGATCGGGTCCAGGATCTTCCACGAGGCCTCGACCTCGTGCTGGTGCGGGAACAGGGGAGCGGAGCCGACGAGCGCGTCCAGGATGAGGCGCTCGTATGCCTCAGGCGAGTCCTCGGTGAACGCGTGGCCGTAGGCGAAGTCCATGGTCACGTCACGCACCTGCATGGAAGTGCCCGGTACCTTCGCGCCGAGCTTGAGGGTCAGGCCCTCGTCCGGCTGGACGCGGATGACGAGTGCATTCTGGCCGGACTCGCTGAGGTCGGAGTTGCCGAAGGGAACGTGGGCTGAGCGCTTGAAGATGACGGCGATCTCGGTGACGCGCTTGCCGAGGCGCTTGCCGGCGCGGAGGTAGAAGGGCACGCCCGCCCAGCGGCGCGTGTCCACGAAGAGCTTGATCGCGGCGAAGGTCTCGGTGGTTGAGTCGGCGGGAATGCCGTCTTCCTCAAGGTATCCGCGCACCTGATCGCCGCCCTGCCAGCCGCCGGCGTACTGCCCGCGAGCCGTATCGATGGCCAGGTCCTCGGGCAGGCGCACTGCGGAGAGCACTTTCTCCTTCTCCGCCCGGATTTCCTCGGGCGTGAAGTGGACGGGCTCCTCCATGGCGGTCAGCGCCATCAGCTGCAGCAGGTGGTTCTGAATGATGTCGCGGGCCGCGCCGATACCGTCGTAGTAGCCCGCACGCGTGCCGATGCCGATGTCCTCCGCCATCGTGATCTGCACGGAATCGACGTAGTTTGCCTTCCAGAGAGGCTCAAACATGGCGTTCGCGAAACGCATGGCCATGATGTTCTGGACCGTTTCCTTGCCCAGGTAGTGGTCGATGCGGAAGACATCCTGCTCGTCGAAGATCTGCGAGATAACGTCGGAGAGCTCCTGTGCGGATTGGAGGTTGTGGCCGAAAGGCTTCTCGATGATGACGCGGCGCCATTCGCGGCCCTGTCGCTTGTTCAGGCCGGTATCCGACAGGTGCTTGGCCACGACGGGGAAGTACGACGGAGGAATAGACAGGTAGAACGCGTGGTTGCCGCCGGTGCCGCGGGAACGGTCGAGCTCGGCGACGGTGTCGGCCAGCTTGCGGTAGGCGTCGGGATCGTCGAAGGTGCCCGAGACGAAGCGCAGGCCCGAGCGCAGCTGGTTCCAGGTTCCCTCGTTGAAGCCGGTGCGAGTGTGCGCCTCGATGGACGCGCGCACGTATTCCTCGAAGTCCTGGGGGCTCCAGTCGCGGCGCGCAAAGCCGGTCAGCGAGAAGGCCGGGTGGAGGAGGCCGCGGTTAGCGAGGTCGTAGATGGCGGGAAGGAGCTTCTTGCGCGCAAGGTCGCCCGTGATGCCGAAGATGACGAGGCCACAGGGCGGGGAGATGCGCGGAAGCCTGCGATCCTGGGGATCACGCAGGGTGGGAATCTCGTTGGTCACGAGTGGTCGCTCCGTTCGCTAGGGGGCAGGACGAGGCCGGGGCCCGAACGCTTCTCCTCGCAGGTGAGTGGAACGGGACCGAGGACCCACACATGTGTAAGAGAATAGGGCTGCTGGCACGCCCACGCGCGCCAGCAGCCCTCTGTCAGTTCAGTTGACTACAAAGTCACGAACGAGCGGCCTCGATGGACTCCTTCGCGGCGGCGGCGACGTGCTCGGCGTCGATGCCGTACTCCTTGAAGAGGAGTTCGCCGGGGGCGGAGGCGCCGAAGTGCTCGATGGAGACCGCGCGGCCGGCGTCGCCGATCCAGCGGTACCACGGCAGGGCGATGCCGGCCTCGACGGAGACGCGGGCGCGAACCGACGGGGGCAGGACCGAGTCGCGGTATTCGCGGTCCTGGGCCTCGAACCAGTCGAGGCAGGGCACGGAGACGACGCGGGCAGCGACGCCGTCGGCGGCCAGGGCCTCGCGTGCCTCAAGGGCGACGGAGACCTCGGAGCCGGAGGCCAGCAGGATCACGTCGGGCGTGCCCTCGGTGTCGGCCAGGACGTATGCGCCGCGCGCCAGGTCCTCGGTGGTGGCCAGGCCGGTGCCTTCGCCACGTGCGGGGTTGGGCAGGTTCTGGCGCGACAGGATGATGGCGGCCGGGTGGGACTGCTCGAGTATGGCCTTCCAGGACGCGGCCGTCTCGGCGGCGTCGGCGGGACGCACGACAGCGAAGTTCGGGATCGCGCGGTAGGAGGCCAGGTGCTCGATCGGCTGGTGGGTCGGGCCGTCTTCGCCGACGCCGATGGAGTCGTGGGTCCACACGTAGGTGACGGGCAGATCCATGAGGGCTGCGAGGCGCACGGCGCCGCGCATGAAGTCGGAGAACACGAAGAACGTGCCGCCGTACGCGCGGGTAAGGCCGTCGGCGGCGATGCCGTTGAGGGCAGCACCCATCGCGAACTCGCGCACGCCGAAGTGCAGGTTGCGGCCGAACTCGTCGCCGCTGAAGGCCGAGGAAGAACGGTGTGCGGGCAGGAACGAGGGCTCGCCCTTCAGGAAGGTGTTGTTCGAGCCGGCGAGGTCGGCGGAGCCGCCCCACAGCTCGGGCAGGACGGGGGCGATCGCGTTGAGCACCTGGCCGGAGGCGGCGCGGGTCGCGATGGCCTTGCCCTCTTCGAAGGTGGGCAGCGCGGCTTCCCAGCCCTCAGGGAGGCGACCTTCGAGGAGGCGCTCCAGCAGGGCGGCCTGCTCGGGGTGAGCGGACTTCCACGCCTCGAAGCGGGCGTCCCAGTCGTTGCGGTACTCGGCGGCGCGGGCGGCGGCCCGGGCGCGGACCTCGTCCACGATCGCGCTATCGGCGTCGAACATCTTCTCGGGGTCGGCGCCCAGGGCTTCCTTCAGACCCTTGAGGGCCTCGGTGCCCAGTTTGGAACCGTGGATGCCGCCCGTGTTCTGCTTGCCGGGGGTAGGCCATCCGATGATGGTGCGCAGCGCGATGAGCGAAGGCTTCTTCGTCTCGGCCTTGGCGGCTTCGAGGGCATCGTTCAGGGCAGCGGTGTTCTCCTCGTAGGAGCCGTCCTCGCCGAGCCAGTCGACGCGCTGGACGTGCCAGCCGTAGGCCTCGTAGCGGGCCAGAACATCCTCGTTGAAGGCGATCGAGGTGTCGTCCTCGATGGAGATGTGGTTGTCGTCCCAGATGACCGTAATGTTGCCCAGCTCCTGGGTGCCCGCGAGGGAGGAGGCCTCGGCGGAGACGCCTTCCTCGAAGCAGCCATCGCCGGCGATGACGTATACGTTGTGGTCGAAGACGGACTCGCCGAGGGGGGTCTCGGGATCGAGCAGGCCGTGGACGCGGCGGGCGTTCATGGCGAAGCCGACGGCGGAGGCGATGCCGGTGCCCAGCGGGCCGGTGGTGATTTCAACACCCTTGGTGTGGCCGTACTCGGGGTGGCCCGGGGTCAGGGAGCCGGCGGTGCGCAGCGTCTTGATGTCGTTGAGCTCCAAACCGAAGCCGGACAGGTAGAGCTGGACGTACTGGGTCAGCGAGGAGTGGCCAGCCGAGAGGATGAAGCGGTCGCGACCGATCCAGCGCGGATCCGCCGGGTCGACGTTCATGACCTTGTTGTAGAGGAGGTAGGCGGCGGGGGCGAGCGAGATGGCGGTACCGGGGTGGCCCGATCCCGCCTGCTCGACGGCGTCGGCGGCGAGGATCTTAGCGGTCTTGACCGCTTCGTCATCGATGTGATCCCAGTGAAGTGTCACGGTGGTCTCCAGTTGTTGGGCCCCAGCGTTGGGGCAGGAAATGGTTTACCGCGTCACAGTCTAGCGAAAATGTGCGCTTGCCGATAGCGCTCACGCACATTTGTTGCATAGTCGCTTACCCTGTCACCATGACATCCCTCGAAGCTCTCGTGCGCGACTGGGTGGACTATCTGCGCGTTGAGAAGGGGGCATCTGCGCATACAGTTTCAAACTATCGCCGCGACGTCGCCCGCTACGCGTTTGACATGAAGAGCCGAGGGAAGGCCAACGTCGAAGACGTCAGTACTTCGGACATTGAGGATTACACGATGCGCCTGGCATCTGGGCAGGTCACGGGAACTCCCGCCGCCGCCTCGTCGGTGGCGCGCGCGTCGGCGGCTATTCGCGGACTCCACAAGTACGCGATGACCGAGGGGGCTGTCGGAACCGATGCGGCTGCGCAGTTGCATGCCCCGCGTCAGGGGCGCCACCTCCCCAAGGCCCTGTCCGTCGACGAGGTGGGACGGCTGCTGGACGCGGCCCACGCCGACGATTCTCCTATCGGCCTGCGCGACGCCGCCCTCCTCGAGCTTCTGTACGCGACGGGGGCTCGGGTCTCTGAGGCCGTCTCGCTCTGTGCCGACGACCTCGATCTGGACGGAGACGTTCCTGTCGTGCGCCTGTTCGGCAAGGGACGTAAAGAACGGATCGTTCCCGTGGGGTCGTTCGCCGTGGATGCCCTCGACGCGTATCGGGTGCGTGCTCGTCCAGCGCTCGCCGCACGAGGCCGGGGATCCACCGCGTTTTTCCTGAACTCCCGGGGAGGCGCGCTGTCCCGGCAGAGCGCATGGACCGCGATCCGGCGGGCGGCCCAGGCTGCGCAGCTGGGGGAGCGCGTGTCGCCTCATACGCTGCGGCACTCCTTTGCGACGCACCTACTCGAAGGAGGTGCGTCCGTTCGAGAGGTGCAGGAGCTTCTCGGGCACGCGTCGGTGGCGACGACTCAGATCTACACGCAGGTGACTGCTGCCGCGCTGCGCGAAGTCTTTACGCTCTCACACCCTCGGGCGCGTGGCACCGACGCATCCGCGCGGTGATGAATTAGGATGGGAACGTGACCACGAACTCGCACCCTACGCTGACGCCCGACCTGAACGAAGAGCCGGTCGATTTCCCCGTGCCCGCGCCGCTGTCCGGCCACGGTCCCGCCCGCGTGATCGCCATGTGCAATCAGAAGGGCGGCGTCGGCAAGACGACGACCACCATCAACCTGGGTGCTGCGCTGGCCGAGTATGGTCGTCGCGTCCTGATCGTGGACTTCGACCCGCAGGGTGCCGCATCCGTCGGTCTGGGTATCAATGCGCTCGACATGGAGCAGACGATCTACACGCTGCTGATGAACCCGAAGGCGGACGTCAAGGCGACTATCTGCCACACGTCGACGGAGAACCTCGACATTATCCCCGCGAACATCGACCTGTCCGCGGCCGAGGTTCAGCTGGTGAACGAGGTCGCCCGTGAGAGTGCCCTGGCCCGCGTTCTGCGACACGTCGAAGCAGACTACGACGTGGTCCTCATCGACTGTCAGCCCTCCCTTGGCCTGCTTGCGGTCAATGCTCTGACGGCAGCTCACGGCGTCATCGTCCCCGTGGAGGCGGAGTTCTTCGCGCTGCGCGGCGTGGCCCTGCTGGTCGAGACCATCGAGACGGTGCGCGATCGTATTAACCCGCGCCTGAAGATCGACGGCATCGTCGCCACGATGGTCGACTCGCGGACGCTGCACTCGCGCGAGGTCCTCCAGCGCCTGCAAGAGGCATTCGGCGATCTGGTCTTCGATACCCGTATCGGGCGTACGATCAAGTTCCCGGACGCGTCGGTGGCCACCGAGCCGATCATCTCCTACGCTCCCAACCATGCGGGCGCTCACGCCTACCGTCGACTCGCGCGGGAAGTCATCGCCCGTGGCGACGCGGCCTGACAGCCTCGAGGTTCAGGGGGAGTTCGACCTCTTCGCGGTCTCGCTCCCGGTTTTTGAAGGTCCTTTCGATCTTCTGCTGTCGCTGATCGCGCGCAAGAAACTCGACATCACCGAGGTTGCGCTCGCGCAGGTGACCGACGAGTTCATCGCGTTCATGAAGGCGTCCCCGGACCTGTCGCGTACCACGGAATTCCTGGTTGTCGCGGCGACGCTCCTGGACATGAAGGCCGCGCATTTGCTGCCCAGTGTCGACGAGGAGGACAACGCGTCCGAGGCCGACCTGGAGGCCCGCGATCTCCTGTTCTCGAGGCTCCTGCAGTATCGGGCTTTCAAGGAAGCGGCGAAACATATCGACGCTCGGATGGGGGAGTACGGCTCCTACGTTGCCAGGGACGTGCCCCTCGAGCCTCATTTTGCGACCCTCTTGCCCGAGCTTCGGTGGCGCACCACCCTCGAGGATCTGGCGCGTCTGGCCGCGGATGCCCTGTCGGCGACCAGCCCGACGGTTCAGGTCGCCCACCTGCACGATCCGGTTGTCCCCGTGCGCGAGCAGGCCCTGCTCGTCTCGTCGATGCTCGCCGTTGCGGGGCGCATGACCTTCCATGAGCTCGTAGAGGACGTCCCGACGCGCGCTGTCGTCGTCTCTCGCTTCCTCGCGCTCTTGGAGCTCTACAGGCGCGGAGCCGTTGAGTTCGAGCAAGAAGGGGCGCTTGGCACGCTCACGATTCAGTGGACCGGCAGCGAGGGAAACATCGACATCGACGTGGACGACTATACGGGGACCGGCGACGTGGACTCAGCCACGGCCTCGTCCCCGCAGGAGGAAGCGATTGTGACAGAAGGAGGAGACTCCGATGAGTGAGAACACGCTGCGCGGCCCGATCGAGGCGATCTTGATGGTGGCCTCCGAGCCGGTTGCCGCGTCTGATCTCGCCGACGTGCTCGGCGCGAGCGTCGAGGACGTCGAGGCGCAGCTGCGTGCCCTCGCCGCTGAGTACCTGGGCGAGGGGCAGGATCGCCCGCGCGGCTTCGAGCTGCGCGAGGTGGCGGGCGGTTGGCGCATCTATTCCGCGCGGGCTTACGCCGATGTGGTCGGGCGCTTCGTCGTCGGCTCCTCGCACGCACGTCTGTCTCAGGCTGCGCTCGAAACGCTCGCGGTCATTGCTTACCGTCAGCCCATTTCCAGGGCGCGAATCTGTCGTATTCGAGGGGTGAACGTGGACGGCGTCGTGCGCACGCTGCTCGCCCGAGGCCTCGTGGAAGAGACGGGACTGACACCCTCCGGTGCGCGCCTGTACGGGACGACCGGGGAATTTCTTGAGAAAATGGGACTAACGAGCCTGTCGGAGCTGGTACCGTTGGCACCCTACCTGCCAGACGCCGACGCGCTGGATGAATTGGAGGAAGAATTATGAGGGCTAACCCCTACACCGAGGGTGGAGTGCGCCTGCAGAAGGTGCTCGCCCAGGCTGGCGTCGCATCCAGGCGCGCGTCCGAGCAGATGATCGCCGACGGCCGCGTGAGCGTCGACGGCACCGTGGTCCGTAACCAGGGCGTGCGCGTGGATCCGGCGAAGCAGGTCATTCACGTGGACGGCGAACGCCTAATCCTGGATGAGACGAAGCACATCGTCCTGGCCGTCAATAAGCCGATCGGCACCGTGTCCACGATGAGCGACCCGGAAGGCCGCCCCACGATCGCCGACCTGATCGCCGACTACCCGGAGCGTCTCTACCACGTGGGTCGCCTCGACATCGATACGTCCGGCCTGCTGCTGCTGACGAACGACGGCGAGCTGGCGAACCGCCTGACGCACCCCAAGTACGAGATCCGCAAGACCTACGTAGCGCGTCTGCACGGCGAGGTCAAGCCCGGCGTCAAGCGAACCCTCATGAACGGCATTGAGCTGGAGGACGGCCCGATCAAGGTTGACTCCTTCCGCATCGTCGACACCTACGGCGATATCACGACCGTCGAGATCGTTGTGCACGAGGGCCGTAATCGTCTCGTGCGCCGCATGATGGACGCTGTTGGCTACCCGGTGCGCGAACTCGTTCGCACGGGCTTCGGTCCGATCACTCTCGACCACCTCAAGCAGGGGACGACCCGCCGCGTGAAGGGCAACGCGCTGAGTGCACTGTACGGGGCCGTTGGACTGTGAGCACATCTGACGGCGTCGGCGCGCGCGTCGTGCAAACGGCGGGGCCTGTCCTCATCATTGGGTCGGGTCTGCTGGGTGCGTCGCTGGGCTTGGCGCTGCGGGCCGGGGGAGTGCGCGTCTATCTCGAGGACGCGTCGCCCACCTCGCTGCGCCTGGCCTCCGACGTGGGCGCCGGGCAGGCTTTTGGCGACGTGCTTGCCGAGGCCGGGGTGCGCCCGAGCGCCTGCGGCTCGGATACGCCGTCATATAAGGCACCCTCCATTGTCGTCGTCGCGACGCCTCCGGATGTCGCTGACCGCGTGATCGTCGAATCGCTGCTGCGTTTTCCGGATGCGATCGTCACCGACGTCGCCTCGGTGAAGGACGCGGTCGTTGCCGATGTCCTGCGCGGATTGGAACGCGAGGATCGTCTTGAGGCGGCCTCGCGCTACGTCGGTTCTCACCCCATGGCCGGTCGTGAGCGCAGCGGCGCCGGCGCTGCCGATGCCGACCTGTTCTACGGACGCCCGTGGGTGATTGTTGCGCACGAGTCGACGTGGCCGCGGGCGGTGCTGGTTGCGCGCGCGCTGGCAACGGACGTCGGTGCCGTGCCTCTCGAGATGAACGCGGGCACGCATGACCACGCTGTCGCCCTCGTATCGCACGTTCCGCAGCTGGTGTCGTCGATGCTCGCCGCGCGTCTCGTTGACGCCCCCGCGCAGGCGCTGGGCTTGGCTGGTCAGGGGCTGCGCGATACCGCTCGTATTGCGGCGTCCGATCCGCGCCTGTGGACAGCGATTTTGGCCGGGAACGCTGGCCCCGTCGCGGACATCTTGCGCGAGCTGCGCGGAGACTTGGATGACCTCCTGACTCACTTGGAGGCCGCTGCCGATCTAGGGCCCCTACGTGGAGGCAGCGTCGGCGCTATCAACCGCGTCATGACCGCCGGGAACCAGGGAGTCTCCCGGATTCCGGGCAAGCACGGCGGCGCGCCGTCTCGATACCGCGAGATCGAGGTGCTCATCCCCGATGAGCCGGGCGCTCTCGGTAGGCTTTTCAGTGAGCTCGGCGAGGCAGGTGTCAACATCGAAGACTTGGTTCTGGAGCACTCCGCGGGCGCACAGGCAGGCGTCGCCCGCGTCATGATTGACCCGGCGGTCGCTGACCGCGCCGTCGCCGACCTGCAACAGCGGGGTTGGCGACTCATCACCCACTAACGACCTCGGTGAGGAGAACGTTTTGATGAACGACTCGATGCGTCGAGACGCGATTTCGCGCGTCGGCATGACGATTGCCATCGATGGGCCGGCCGGTTCGGGCAAGTCCACGGTATCGAAGGCTCTGGCGAGCCGTCTGGGCATCGGCTACCTCGACACGGGCGCCATGTACCGCGCGCTCACGTGGTATTGCCTGGACGAAGGCATCGATCTGGAGGACACGGCGGCCGTGGCTGCGGCGGCTGATCGCATGCCGCTGCGCCTCGTGTCGGATCCGTCGGATCCGCACGTGTGGATCGGGGATCGTGAGATCACCCTCGAGATTCGCGAGCCGCGTATCGCCCTGGCGATCAAGCACATTTCGACGAATCTCGACGTGCGTGCGTGGATGGCGACGGAGCAGCGCCGACGCATGATGGAGGCCCGCGAGGAGGGCTCCGGCATGATCGCTGAAGGGCGCGACATCACGACCGTCGTCTGCCCCGACGCCGACGTGCGTATTCTGTTGCTCGCCGATCAGGAGGCCCGCCTGCGCCGCCGGACGCTCGAACTCTACGGCGATGCGACCGAGGAGCATATGGAGATCGTGCGGGCACAGGTGGAGGGCCGTGACAAGGCCGATTCGCAGGTCTCCGAGTTCATGGTAGCCGCTCCCGGTGTCGAGACCGTGGACTCCACCGGGCTCGATGTCGATGGCGTGTGCGAGGCCGTCCTGGTCTTCGTCGACCGTGATCTCGAGACGCGCGACGCCTCGCGCTAAGACGCTCTCTCGCTCGACGTGAGTGCCCCGCACCTGACGGTGCGGGGCACTCACGGTGAAGGGCTCAGAATCCTGTTCCGTAGGGTCCCTGGACGCCCTGCTGATTGCCGTAGGCCCCGGTGCCGTATGCCGGGGAGCCTGGCTGTGCTGCGTCCGCTGCGGTCCCGTATCCGGTTCCCGCGGTGCCGTAGCCGGGTCCAGCCGTACCGTATCCGGTTCCTGCGGTGCCATAGCCGGTTCCCGCGGTGCCATAGCCGGTTCCAGGGGTTCCGTAGTTGCTTCCTGTAACGCCGTACTGCGGTCCGTTGGGGCCGTTGAACGCGGTCGGCGGGGTCGAGTTGCGCTGCGTGGCCTTAAATATCGCGTAACGTACCAGGATGCCACCTCCGACGATGAGGACTGCCAGCACGAGCGAGATGATGGTGACGACGGGGTTATCGGAATGCGAACGGATGCGGACGCGTCTCGTCGGCATCGTCACGGCCTGCGTCTGTGCTCGCGTTCCTGCAGTAACCGCGGCAGGGGCAAAGGCGGGAGCGATTGAAGAGGAGCTCACCAGCGGGCTCGCCACAGCAGAAGGTCCTTGGGCGACGATTGCGGGTGCAAGGAAGCCTGCGGCTGCTAGAGCAAGGGTTGCAGTGCCGGAAAGGAGGCGTCGACTGTTCATTAGAAGGAACTCTCATGGATGCAAGGTGTGCGGACAGATGCCAGTGTAGTCGCCTTGCACGCATTGAAACATTTGTTCCGTTTTTCGACATCGGGCACGGGTTGATCTAACGTAGGAGCAGGAGGATGCGGCAGTGTGTCGCGGCGCACTGTGGTCGGCTTGCCTCTGCTTGGCAAGGTGCGCTATAGTTCTACAGGTCGCCACGGCGACGAACTGAATACGGGCTGTGGCGCAGCTTGGTAGCGCACTTGACTGGGGGTCAAGGGGTCGTGGGTTCAAATCCCGCCAGCCCGACGATAAAAACCGCGCGAATTTGTTTCTCGCGGTTTTTTTATATGCGCTTAACGGCAGTTGGTGCGCCGGGCAACGGTGGGGACCTCGGTCCTTGGTCGGCCAGAGCTGTTCGTTTGTAACCGAAATGTGATGCAACATTTTTTGCTATTATTTCGGCTGGTAAAATGCGGTTTTCCGCCAATCTTTCACCCGTTTTTGCAGGTGGAAGGACTGATGTGTGTCCACTGATTTGGTCACATGTCTTTGAATGACTGCAGTAAACTGTTTCACAGGTCGAAGTCGTCAACGGGGATGATTTCGACCTGCTTACCTATGCGGCCACTGTGGTGGTCATGCGCGGCCGGCGGACGCAACAACGCACGGTGTTCCGGTATGTTCGTCAACCTCGCGAGCTGCCCCGATGCGCAGTCCCGGCCTCGTCCAATGAAGAACGAGGCCGGGACTGGATCGCGAGTGGAGCGTTGCGACGGTCACTTGGATGTCTGAGCCTTCGCGTCGGTACCCTCTGCTGCGAAGTCCTCAAGGGTGGGAGCCTGAGAATCCGGATTCTGGAACTCGGTCACTGTCGTTACCTCTTTGACTGCTGGATCAGACACTGTCAAAGCGGTTGTGTTGCCCGTCTGATCGACGACGTTGAGCCTGTTGTCGGCGTCAAGTTCGACAACGAAGAGGTCTTCCAGTTCGCCGGCGCCCGCCGATGAAAGCTCTGTGCGCAACCATTCCTTGTCGCGATGTGCCAACTCGAGGTTGTCGGTCACGATCTGCCCATTGGACACCAGGACGTAGTTGACGCCTCCTTCGCCCTTGCGGCGTACCGTCAGGGATCCGTTGGCTTCGCGTTGTACGAGGCTGATGTCGCTGAGCGAAAAAATGCCCATGCCGCGTAGCTCTGCGAGAAACTCGACGGGGTCGAGCTTGTGATCCGTGTTGTCGAGCGCGTCCTGAGTAAATCGCCCGCCCTCGATGATCGTGTACGCCTTTCCCATCACGAGCGAGCGGGTCGACATGAACTTCGACGTCAGGTAGTTCAGGCCGGAGATGATTCCAAAGGCGACTAGCAGGAAGCTGATGTACTCCGCGAACGAGATTGCGTGGTTGTAGATGACGCCGCCGATAATGCCACCGAGGATAAAGTTCCCGATAAAATCGATCGGTGTCAGCTGGACCGTCTGCTGCTTGCCCGTGAGGCGCAGGTGGAGGACGATCAGGGTGATACCGATCAGGAGCTTAAAGACCGTCATTTCGAAACCATGAAAATCGAACATGACGCCATGCTACCCGCAGGTGACAGGGCTGTACCTTGGAGTGTGATCAGCTCGTCGGATCCGCGTCGATGGCTCCCTGAACATCGTTGAAGAGCAGGTTCGAGATCTCGACCTGCACCGTCTCAACCTTCGGCACGTCGCGCAGCAGCAACGGATCGTCAGCGGAGGTCTGGAGGGCGAGCGTGCCGCAACCGAAGATCCGGTCATCGAAGTCCTTTTCGATCTGGATGTCGGAGATGCGGGTGAGCGGCAGGTCGTGACCGGTGCGCTTGATGATGCCCGTACGGGTGATGACTCGCTTCGTGGTCACCGTGTAGGTCGTCGTGATCCACTTGATCCAGGGAACAAGAATGAGCGGAATCGACAGGAGGAGGACGGCGATCCAAATGGTCGGAAGCGCCCAGTAACGCGCGTTCTCAGGAACGTAGAAAGAACCGACAGCCGCTGCGATAACGAGGATCGACTCCACGATGATCGCGGGGAGCAGCTTCTTGATGTGGGTGTGCATGTGGCGGACGATGATCTCGTCCTGGCTGAGGAGCTTCTGTGACAATGCCATGGCACCATCATGCCAGATCTTGCGGGCGAGTGAGGACGCCCGCTTCGTCGGACGGTGCTTTATCGAGGCCTGCGGTGCGTTCCGACGATATCGGTGTTGACGATGCCGATTGCTGCCATCAGCGCGAGCATCGTCGTGGGGCCCACGAAACGAAACCCTCGGCTCTTGAGGTCGGCGGCGAGTGCCACCGACTCCGGCAGCTGTGTGGGAACCTCGTCCTGCGAGCGAGGATGTGGATCGTGGGCCGGGCGATACGACCAGACCAGTTCGCCCAGATGGGAAGGGCCGTCCGTCGCGTCGGGATTGTTCCTGATGGCTACCGTCGCGTGAGCGTTATCGATCGCCGCCTCGATCTTGCGGCGGTTACGAATGATCCCGGGTGCGCTCACGAGACGATCGACGTCGTCGGTCGTGAAGGCGGCGACGCGGTCGGGAATAAAACCCTCAAACGCCTCCCGAAAAGCCTCGCGTTTTGCCAGGACCGTGCGCCAGGAGAGGCCAGCCTGGAAACCTTCCAAGACGAGGCGTTCGAAGACGCCCGCCTCGTCGTGGATCGGCAGGCCCCACTCGGTGTCGTAGTAGCTACGTAACAGCTCGTCATGGGAGGCCCACGTGGGCCGGACGAGTCCGTCGGCGCTCGCGGTGAGGCCTAAGGCTAGGGGTGAAACTGCGGATTGGGGGAGCGTTGTGTTCATACGTCGATCCTGCGCGCGTGGCGTCGCCCGGTCAAGCGACAACATCACGGCCTGTGGATAACGGCACCGGGCGACAAGACCCTGTGGAAACACGCCAGGGGAGTGGCAGGTATGGGTGTGGCCCGCCTCCCCGCGGAAGCAGGCCACTCGGGTCGCAGTGTCCTTACCTGCGTCGCTTCTCGCGCACACGCACCGAAATCTGAATCGGCGTGCCGGCGAAGCCGAAGGTCTCGCGCAGGCGGCGTTCGATGAAGCGGCGGTATCCGGGATCAAGGAAGCCAGTCGTGAACAGCACGAAGCGCGGGGGCTTGCTCGAGGCCTGGGTGCCAAAGAGGATGCGCGGCTGCTTGCCCCCACGCAGCGGGTGGGGGTGTGCGGCCACGAGCTGGCCGAGGAACGCGTTCAGCTGTCCGGTGGGGATACGCGTCTCCCAGCCTTCGAGGGCGGTGTCGAGGGCGCGCACGATGCGGTTGGTGTGCCAGCCGGTCTTCGCGGCCAGGTTGATGCGCGGGGCCCACTGGATCTGAACCAGCTCGCGCTCGAGCTCGTTCTTGATCTCCTTCTGGCGGTCCTCGTCGACGAGGTCCCACTTGTTGGTGACGACGACGAGCGCGCGGCCCGCGTCGATGACCTGCTGGACGACTCGCACGTCCTGCTCGGTCAGCGGCGACGAACCGTCGATGAGGACGAGGGCGACCTCGGCCTTCTCGATCGCGGCCTGGGTACGGATGGAAGCGTAGTAGTCGGCGCCTGTCGTCCGGTGCATCTTGCGGCGGATACCCGCGGTGTCGACGAACCACCACGAGCGGCCATCGAGCTCAATGAGCTCGTCGACGGGGTCACGCGTGGTGCCGGCGAGCTCGTTGACGACGACGCGCTCGCCTCCGGCCAGCGCGTTGAGCAGGGAGGACTTACCGACGTTGGGGCGACCGACCAGGGCGACGCGACGCGGGCCGCCCGACGGCAGGGCCGAGGCAACGGCCGACTCGGTCGGCAGCACCTTCATAACGACGTCGAGGAGATCACCGGTGCCACGTCCATGCAGGGCGGAAATGGGGTAGGGCTCGCCCAGGCCAAGGCTCCACAGGTATGCGGCGTCGGCCTCCTGCAGGGGAGAGTCCACCTTGTTAGCGGCCAGGATGATCGGCTTCTTCTTGGCGCGCAGCATCTCCACAATGCGCTCGTCCGAGGCCGTGACGCCGACGGTCGCATCCAGGACGAGGACGACAGCGTCAGCGAGGTCGACGGCGATCTCAGCCTGCTCGGCGACGGAGCGATCCAGTCCCTTGACGTCGATCTCCCAGCCGCCCGTGTCGACGAGCGTGAAGTCGCGACCCGCCCATTCAGCGGGGTACGAGACGCGGTCGCGGGTCACGCCCGGCGTGTCCTGCACGACGGCCTCGCGGCGACCAAGAATGCGGTTGACCAGCGTGGACTTGCCGACGTTGGGGCGGCCGACGACTGCGAGAACGGGCAGGCCGGCTGCGACGTCGTCAGAGTCCGCGAGCGCAGCCTCGCCGGCCAGGAGCGCCAGGTCCTCCTCGTCCAAGTCGAATTGGTCCAGGTTGGCGCGCATCAGACGGGCGCGAGCCTCGGTCTCTGTCTCGCTCAGGTCGATCGCGTCAGGCGAGGTCACCTCCGCGTCGGCGATGTAGTTCTCGGCAGCGTCCGCGTCGAATGCTGCGGTCGCGTCGGGCTGGTTGTCAAAGTCATTCACCTGCCCAGTCTACGGCGTGGCGCGCCGCAAAGGCCCGATGGGAGCCCCTGCGGCGCGCCAGTTCACAGCTTCGCAGCGTTTATTCGTGCGAGCGCACGTCGCCCGCGAGGACCTCGGCGGCAACCGGAACGTCGTTGTATCGGTGGTGGATCCCCTGGATTTCCTGGTACCACTCGGCGCCCTTACCCGTGATGATCACGGTGTCGCCGGGCTCGGCTGCCAGGATCGCGCGTCGTACCGCGTCGCGGCGGCAGGTCGTCACCTCGGTGACGTCTTCCATGCCCGGACGCACGGATGTGATGCCGCGCAGCAGGTAGTCGCGGATTTCCTGCGGGTCTTCGGTGCGCGGGTTCTCGTCCGTCACCCACAGCACGTCGGCTTCACGCGCGGCGATCTGCGCGAGGTGCTCACGCTTGGTGGCATCGCGATCGCCGTCCGTCCCGAAGACGATGACGACGCGGCCGGGGGTCAGCTCGCGGGTCGAGCGCAGTGTCCATTCGAGGGCTTCGGGCGTATGCGCGTAGTCGACGATGACGAGCGGCTGACCGCCGGGCGTGGGGTTGACCTTCTCCATGCGTCCCGGGATCTGGGGAGCATCCTCGATCGCCGAGATCACATCCGCGAGGTCGATGCCGAGACTCACTGCGCTGACGATCGCGACGGCGGTGTTCTGGATATTGACCTCACCCAGGATCGGCATGGCAACACGATGGCCGGTGCCGCTGGGATCAATCAGGGTGAACACGGTGCGTCCGATCGTCTGATCGGGGGTCACGTTGCGGACTTGCCAGTCGGCGGCCTCCTCGGTCAGCGCGGACACCGTCGTGACCGGTACGGTCGCCTGCTGAGCGAGGCGGCGCCCCCATTCGTCGTCGACGCAGATGACGCCGTGGCGGGAATGCTCGGGGGTGAACAGGAGTGCCTTCGCCTGGAAGTAGTTCTCCATGTCGCCGTAATAGTCGAGGTGGTCGTGCTGCAGGTTCGTGAACGCGGCAACGTCGAAGACGATGCCGTCGACGCGGTGCAGGGAAAGCGCGTGCGCCGACAGTTCGATAACGCCTGCGCCGCACTCGTACTGCTCGGTGGCCGCCAGGAGACGTGCGATGACGGGAGCCTCGGCGGTCGTGCGCACGGCCTCGAACGAAATTGGGCCGACGTGCGTTTCCACGGTGCCGCACAGCGATGCGTTCGGGAATCGCGACGCGATCGCGGCGCGCATCAGGTACGAGGTCGTCGTCTTCCCGTTCGTGCCAGTCACGGCCATCGTCGTGAGGCGGGTGGCGGGGGATGCGTAGACGTTCGCGCACAGCTGCGGAACGATGGCGCGCGGGTCGGCCACCTGGACGACGGGCGCTCCCAGGCCGCGTTCGAAGGCCTGGATCCGGCCCTCCTCGTCGGTGAGAACGACACTCGCCCCGGCCTCGATCGCCGCGTGCGCGAAACGGATGCCGTGCTGCTTCAGACCCGGGATTGCGACGAACAACCACTCGGCCTCGCAGTCGTCGGACGACACGGTGACGCCGCGCAGGCTGAGGGAGGAGTCGGCAATCTGGGCAAGCGAACCGTCGGCACCGTAGAACCCCTGGATGTCCAGGCCTTCGAGGGCGGTCGTCAACGAGACCGGCGCGATCGTGGGACGAATATCAATCACTGAAGTCATGGGTCTACTGTAGTTCGTCGCGACGGCGGCGCGCGCCACACATACCGGCGGTGACACAGTAGGATAGGGGTCATGCAGATTTTGACACGCAACGAAGCAACCCATCGCGCTGCCCATCTTCACGTCTCCGCCATCGACGTCGTTGTCGATCTTCGAGACGCCAAGGAAACCACGAAAACGAACTATCCCGTCACGTCGACGCTGACGCTGACGTCGGACGAGGAGCGCACCTTCATCGACATCGCTGGCGAGGTGAAAGAAGTTCTCCTCAACGGCCAACCTCACGCGTTCGATGACGACGAAGACCGCGTGTGGGTCGGTGACCTGCCGGTGGGGGAGACAATCACCCTGGAGGTTCGCGCCCTGGCGAGCTACTCGCGCAGCGGCGAGGGCCTGCACCGCTATACCGATCCCGAGGATGGCGAAGTTTACCTCTACACCCAGTTCGAGCCCAACGACGCTCACCGTGCATGGCCGTGCGTGGACCAGCCGGACGTTAAGCCCGAGTGGACGTTCCACGTCATCGCTCCCGCCGGCTGGGTCGTCTCCTCCAACGGCGTTGAGACAACCGTCGAGGTCGTGGATGACTCGGGTGCGCTGCGCCATGACTTCACGGCGACTCGCCCGCTCTCGAGCTACATCACGGCGATCGTCGCCGGCCCGTGGGCGGTCATCGATGGCGGCACGTGGAGCGGCGGAGCGTCGGATGGCGGTCACGCCGAGCTGGCGCTGCGCCTCCTGTGCCGTCGTACGCTCGCACGCTACCTCGATTCTGACGACGTCTTCGAGGTCACCCGTGCAGGACTCGACTTCTTCCACGAGCGCTACGGAGTGACGTTCCCCTGGGGATCCTACGACCAGGTGTACGTGCCCGAATACAACCTCGGCGCCATGGAAAACCCTGGGTGCATCACATTCAACGAAAACTACATTTCGCGCTCCACGCCCACCTTCTCTGAGCGCCAGCGCCGCGCGAACACGACGCTGCACGAAATGTGCCACATGTGGTTCGGCGACCTCGCCACGCCCTCGTGGTGGGATGACCTGTGGCTTAAGGAGTCTTTCGCCGAGAACCAGGGCGCCAGCGCGATTGCGACGGCGACCCGCTATGTGGGTGAATGGGCGAACTTCGCGATGAACCGCAAGATCTGGGCCTACACGCAGGACCAGATGCCGACCACGCACCCGATTGCCGCCGACATTCCGGACGTCGCCGCTGCGAAGACGAACTTCGACGGCATCACCTACGCGAAGGGCGCCTCCGTTCTTAAGCAGCTGGTCGCCTGGGTTGGGGAGGACGCCTTCTACGAGGGTGCACGCCGCTACTTTGCCGAGCACCAGTTCGGCGCGACTAACCTGCAGGACCTCCTCGTCGCTCTCGAAGGTGCCTCACGCCAGGAGCTCTCCTCCTGGAAGAGCGCGTGGTTGGAGACATCGGGCCCGTCGACGCTGTCCGCTTCGTGGGTGACGGACAGCGTTGGCGCGATCACGGACTTCACGCTCCACCAGGGCGGCGAGGCCTGCAACGGCGTGCTGCGTCCCCATCGTGTCACCGTGTCGACGTGGCGCGTCGCGGCCGGAGCGCTCGAACGGACGCACGTGTTCGACGTCCGTATCGACGGCGAAACTGCGCCCATTGATCCCGAGGGTGTTGTGGCGGTGCCCGGCGGCGCCGCGTCCGCTGACCTGGTCGTCGTTAACGACGATGACCTCACCTACGCGATCTCGCGCCTCGACGAGCGATCAACCGACGTCGCGCTGGCCTACGTGGGCACCATCGATGCGGCTATCACGCGAGCCGTCATCTGGGCGTCGCTGTGGAACGCCGTGCGCGACGGTCTGCTGGATCCGCGTCGCTTTGTCGTTGCGGTTCTCAACGCCGTTCCGTCCGAAACTGAGCCGGCGATCCGTGATCGTCTCCTGCTTTTCGTCGCCGAGGCGATCTCCTCGTTCCTGCCGGGGCAGGCTCGCGCCGATGTTCATGACCAGGTGCTTGCGACGACGATTCGTCTGTCTCGTGAGACCGAGGACTCCGACGCGTGGCGCTCGTACACGCGCGCGTTTATCGCCGAATTCGCCGCCCGCGGTGGCGACGACTATGAGGCGATGGTCCGCGACTTCGCCAACAGTGATAATCCCGATATCGCCTGGCGTGCGCGGCGTGCCCTGGCTGCGCGCGGTCTTGCCGACGAGTCGGCTATCGAGGCCTGGCGCAGCGCCGACGGCTCGGGCGAAGCCGCCCGTATGAGCGTCGAGGCCCTCGCGTCGATCCCCTCAGAGGAGGCCCGCGCGCGGGCCTGGGACTCGGTGTTCTCCGATACCCTGTCGAACGACTACCTGACCGCGACCCTGGCAGGCCTGCAGGCCTCGTCGTGGGAGGGGGAAACCGGCATCGGCGGCGCCGTCGAGCGCATGATCACCTACTGGGAGACCCACACGATCGGCATGGCGCTGCGCTATGCAAACGGCGTCCTCGCTCTTGGTGTTGACGTTGACCGCGATGGCAGCGTCGAGCGCTCCGTCGGAGCGCTGCGCCGCTGGCTCGACGAGCACGAGGATGCGCCCGCGCAGCTACGCCGCATCGTGGTCGAGCACCTCGACGCTTTCGAACGCGACGAGCGCGTACAGCGCCGCTGGAGTTCGGGCCAGTGATGCAGCCGGGACATCGACGCACGGAGGCTGGGGAGGAGCACAACGACGCTGCTCCCCAGGCCTCGTCCGTGGACCCTGCGGCCTCGATGTCCCTGCTGACGTCGCTTCTCGCCAACCCCCTGGACGCCGGCTACGAGCACTACCACGCAGACCACGGCTCACGGCCCACGGGACCCTTCAGCCGCCTCGCCGTCTTCGCAGTGGCTGTCGCCCTCGGGTTCGGTTCGGTGATTGCGATCGACTCGCTGCGGCACCCGGCCAATGACGTGAAAGCCGACCTGAAGGAGCAGGCTGCTACGCGCTCGAGCAACGTCGAAGCCTTGAGCGACGAGGTACAGTCTCTCGGCCGTGCCGTCGACGACCTGTCGCAGTCTGGCTCGCCAATCGCCGTGGATGGCGCGCGCGACCTTGCGACAGCCACACGACCCGTCAGCGGGCCCGGCATCACCGTGACGCTCACGGATCGAAGCGGCCCGGGGAAGGGGAGTGGAGCCGTTCGGGATCAAGACGTCGCCATGGTCGTCAACGCCCTCTGGGCTGCCGGCGCGGAGGCTATTTCGGTGAACGGCCAGCGCATTGGGCCAGATACCTTTGTACGGACCGCGGGCTCGGCCATTCTGGTCAACGTCACCCCCGTGTCCTCTCCATACGAGGTTGCGGCGATCGGGGACTCGAATGCGCTTTCCGTCGCGCTCGTCCGCGGTTCTACCGGCGACTACCTGTGCGCCGCCCAATCGGTGAGCGGGATGACCGTGAGCTCGAAGGTCTCTTCGTCGCTGACGATGGAAGCGCTGGCGCCGACCTCATCGCAGTACGCACAACCGCTGGACACACAACACGAAGGAGACACTCAATGATTGCCGTCATCGGATTGATCATCGGCATCGTCCTCGGCGTCTTGCTCGACCCGACCGTGCCCGCGTGGCTGGCCCCTTTCCTTCCCGTCGCCGTCGTTGCCGGCCTGGACGCGCTCTTCGGCGCGGGGCGCGCATGGCTGGAAGGACGCTTCGCTGACCGCGTGTTCGTGACCTCGTTCTTCTGGAACGTCGTCGTTGCGTGTTTGCTGGTTTTCCTGGGAACCCAGCTGGGTGTCGGATCTGCCATGACGACGGCCGTCGTCGTCGTGCTGGGCATTCGTATTTTCTCCAACACCGCATCGATCCGCCGTCTACTGCTGAAGGCCTGACATGAGCGAACAGAACCCAGAGACGATCCCTTCCGCGCCCGAGCGTGAGCCAGCGCCGCGCGGGCACGGCGTGCACCGTGAGCCGCACAGCGGCCCACGCCTGTGGGCGCGGGCGCGGCAGGCGTTCTTCGCGCTGCCCCGTGGGCTGCACGTCGTGATGCTCGTGATCTTTATGATTGTGGGATTCGCTCTTGCAACGCAGGTCCGCGCGCAGCGGTCCGACCCCCTTGAAGGACTGTCCGAACAAGAGCTCGTCACGGTGCTTGATGAGTTGGGAACGCAGGAGCAAAACCTGCGTACGCGTCGCGGTGAACTGTCCAGCGAACTCGATGAACTGCGCAGTGCTGCGGATGAGGCGCAGGCTCGTGAGCAGGCAGCACGTAAGGCCGAAACGCAGGCGCAGATCGCCGCGGGCACAGTCCCGGTGCACGGCCCCGGTGTGACGGTGTCGGTCGTCGATGCTGGCGCAAATCTGACATCGACACAGTTCGTTATGACGCTCGGCGAATTGCGCAATGCGGGTGCCGAGGCGATCGAACTTAACGGTATTCGCCTGTCGACTCGGTCCTCGTTTACCGGGCAGGCCGGATCGCTGACGGTCGACGGAATTCCCATCGCTTCGCCCTACACGTGGAAAGTGATCGGGGAGTCGCAGACGATCGCCACCGCGCTCGACATCCAGGCTGGTTCGGCAGCCCAGATGCGCGCAAAGGGGGCCAATGTGGCGATCACTCCGTCGACCGATATTACGATTGAGTCGATTGCGACTCCGCGCCCGCCCCAGTTCGCAACCTACCAGTGACGTCCCGCCGTATAATCGCTGTGGGAGTCACCGTGCCCGCGCTTGTCGGATGGTGAACGTTTACACTTAATGCAGTCCCTGAAATGATCGTTTGGAGCGCACAATGTCCGACAACCAGCCGTTTGACCCGACCGCAACCTCCATCTTCGGCCTCGCGCCTGTGACGGAGGACGTCGAAGACGCTCCCGTTGCCCTGTCTGCTCGCGATCGCGAGGCTGTCGAGGCGCTGCCCGCCGGCTCCGCACTACTCATCGTCCAGCGCGGCCCTAACACGGGCGCGCGCTTCCTCCTTGACCCCGAGGTGACGAACGCCGGTCGTTCGCCCAAGGCCGATATCTTCCTGGATGACGTGACGGTCTCGCGCAAGCACTGCCAGTTCATTGCTTCGAACGGCGGCCACATCGTGCGCGATTCCGGTTCGCTCAACGGTACGTACGTGAACCGTGAGCGTGTCGATTCAATCGAATTGCACGCCGGTGACGAGGTGCAGATCGGCAAGTATCGTTTGACCTACCAGCCGTCGACCAAGCAGGCCTGACGTGTGCGCAGCTCTTGCACGTCGTCACGAGGTTACTTCCGCTCAGGAAGTGACCTCGTGGCCGCATGATGCGGACCATTCGCCGGAGCTGTCGATCGGCCGCGTCGTCGATGCGCTGAAGGCCGAGTTCCCCGCGATCTCGCTGTCGAAGGTTCGCTACCTGGAGAGTGAAGGCCTCGTCTCACCCGCTCGAACCGGATCCGGGTACCGCAAGTATTCGGCCGCCGACGTCGAGCGACTGCGTTACGTCCTCACCGAACAGCGCGATTCTTTCACTCCGCTGAGTGTGATTCGCGGGCAGCTTGATGCGCTCGATGCCGGTCATGATCCCGTGCGCCGTCGTGTCGCGCAGGTCGTGTCGTCAGAGGGGCAGACGGTTTCGCTGGGGGGCCGCCGTGCCATTCCGGCGGCGGATCTGTCGGACCTGACGGGCGTCGACATGGACACCCTTGAGCGCTATGCGCGGCTCGGGCTGATCACTCCAGACCTGGCCGGTTATTTCCCTTCTCGCTGCGTGCAAGCCGTTTCTACCATCGCGCGTCTCGAATCCGCGGGAGTGGATGTTCGGGTGCTGCGCGCAGTCCGTCAGGGTGCGGAGCGCAGCGCAGATATCATTGACCAGACAGTTTCTTCTCAGAGGGGACGAGGCCGTGGCGCGGACCGGGAGCGTGCGCGCGCCCGCGCCATCGAACTGGGCGACCTGTTCGCCGAATTGCACCGGGACATGCTGGCGGTGGCGGTTTCATCGCTGGCTGAGGACGGGGACTAAGTCTCATGTTCAACATGAAGGTTAGACTCGCCGGGTCGGTCATTGACCGAGCCTCGCTCGTGCCCTACCGTAGTCCTGTTCTCATCACGTATTACCTGCAAGGAGCCCCCGAGTGAGCGCACAAGCGAACGCCGCAAGCCGGCAAGGCATGCTGTTCGGCGATCCCCTCGAGGGGCTCGACACAGACGAGGTGGGCTACCGCGGCCCCGTTGCGTGCAGCGCAGCCGGTATTACTTACCGTCAGCTCGATTACTGGGCTCGCACCGGTCTCCTGCAGCCGTCGATCCGCGCCGCGCGCGGCTCCGGCTCGCAGCGTCTCTACTCCTTCCGTGACATTCTTGTTCTCAAGGTCGTCAAGAAGCTCCTGGATGCCGGCGTTTCTCTCCAGCAGGTTCGCGTCGCCGTGTCGTCGCTGCAGAACAGGGGAGTGGATGACCTTGCGTCCATCACGCTGATGAGCGACGGCGCTTCGGTCTACGAATGCACCTCCACCGATGAGGTGATTGACCTCCTTCAGGGTGGACAGGGCGTGTTTGGAATCGCTGTGGGCCGCGTGTGGCGCGAGGTCGAGGGCTCGCTTGCGGAACTGCCGCTTGAGCGTTCCGAGCCCGTGTTCGTCGACGAGCTCGCTGAGCGTCGTCGGTCGAAGCTTTCCGCCTCCTGATACGCATCTTCAACGTGAGTGTGGGGCCCAGGCATAGTGCCTGGGCCCCACACCTATTCGCTGGTGAGGGCGACCGTTGCGGTTACCGCCGTCCGAGTGGACGAGTCACAGTGTAGTCGGCCTCCAGATCCGTGATTTCCACGGTGACCATGCCGTTTTCGTCGACGATGTAGGACTCTTCGATAAGGGGACCATCCTCGGTACGGACGACGGGAATGGCCGACAGGTCGATGTCGGGGTGGCGCAGGGCGCGATCGAAAGGAACGATGACTTCGCCGTAGGGCTGCAGGTCGCCGCGGGGCACCCCGGCCTCGTCAAACGAGGAGTACTCGACGAAGCGGAAGTAGCCGATGTTGTGCGCGGCGCGGTAGCGGCGCTTGATCGTCAGGGTCTCACCGGGAGCAAGCTCAGTGTTCGGCTCCAGGAGCGTGTCGAAGGAGATGAACGAGCCGGCCTCGCGTTCACGGAAGACGCCGACGCCGCGCGAGAGCTGCTCACGCACCGTGTAGGCAGCCTCGGGATCGGCGCCGATGGCAAGACCGATTGCGGTTGAGGCAGCCGTGTGCGGCGAGCGGTGCACGCGACGGCCGAAGCGTGAACGAAGGACGCGGGCGACCAGCGGCAGCTGCGAACCGCCGCCCACGACGTACAGGCCGGCGATGTCGCCGCCCAGCTGACCAACGCCTGACGCGTCGGGCACCAACAAGGGCTCCATGGCCTCGATCGTTGCCTCGATGAGGGGAGTGGCAGCCTCGTAGAAGTCGGCAACCGGGATTGTCACGGGCTTTCCGTCGACGGGTACGGTGATGAACTTCGTCGAGGGGGAGAGGGTTTCCTTCGCGTCGCGCGAGTCCTCGATCAAACGCTCCCACGCCTCGTCGCCCAGCTTGCCGGAGTCGGTGCCAGCGGCCGCGGCGAGGCGGGTAGCGAGCACGACGTCGAAGTCATCGCCGCCGACCATATTGAGGCCACGCGATCCCATGACCTCATGGAGCGTACCCGTGGCGGACACGATTGAGGCGTCGAAGGTGCCGCCGCCCAGGTCGTAGACGAGGATCGCTGTGCGCTTGGAATTGAGGGTGCCAGCGTGACGATGCGTGTACTCGAAGCCCGCGGCGGACGGTTCGTTGACCATCGCGAGAACGTTCCAACCCGCCCGGCGGAAGGCCTCAAGGGTAAGGAATCGCTGCGCCGACCACGCGTGAGCCGGGATGCCGACGAGAGCCTCGAGCGGCTCCGAATCGGGCAGCGAAGCGATGGAGGAGTTGGTGCGCAGCTGGCGCCCGACGTAGCTGAGGAAACCCGTCAGCGCGTCGAGGATCGAGATGCTGTGATTGCCCAGACGAAGCGTGGAGGTGTCAGTCACCGACGGATCGGACAGTAGGCGCTTGAAAGAACGCAGGTGGGGCGCGCCCTCCCTGGCGGCATCCTCAGCATCAAACCCGTAGATAAGGCGATCGCCGTCAAGAGCGATGATGGACGGAACGAAATCAACCGTATCGTCATTGTTGTTGACGAAAGAGACGATCGGGTAGTTCCCCCGATCGACGATAGCGATCGCAGTGGTCGTGGTGCCAAAATCAACTCCGAGTCTCATGGCAACCACACTAGCCCTTAAATTGGGGAGGTCCTAGGACGTCTCGCCGGGCGTTCGCACATTCCCGAGTAAGGCCCTGTTTGCAATGGTGACAAAGAGCCAAGCGAGCAGGAAGTATACGCATCCGGCAATGGCATCAACCACATAATGGTTGGCTGTTGCGACGATTGTCACGATGGTTACTACGGGGTGCATGGCGAGAATCAGTCGTGCCCACCATGAGCGCCAGACGTACGTGCCAAGCATGACTGCAACCCACACCGACCAACCAGTGTGCATCGAAGGCATCGCGCCGTAGGGGTTCGCTAGCGTGCCGAACAGCTGCGAATATGCAGACGTGTGTGCGGCGACCTCATCGACAAAGCCGAACTCGGGAACGAGACGTGGGGGAGCCAGGGGATAGCTCCAGTAGGTGATGAGCGCTCCGATAGTCATGATGACGAGGGTCCACCGCGCGCTGCGATAGTGGCTCGGAGCCTTCAGCCATAGGGCGACCATGGCGAAACCCGTCATTGCGAAGAATGAGACCGCATACTGCACGGACGCGAGAGATGCGAGCAGCGGATGAGCTGTCAGCCAGGCGTTCACCGAGCCTTCAATAAACAGTCCGAAGCGGGATTCGAACGCGGCGACGTCGTGCGCGTGGGCGACGGCGACGGATTCGGGCGCCTTCGCAAGGAATGACAGAATTGAATACGACAGGCAGGCCAGCGCGAGCATGATGGTCTCGCGGATGGCAGGGGGGCGCTGCGCGCGCACGTCATGATCTGTCGTCATGGGTGTAACTGTACCGCGTGGTCGGAGAGCGGTCGATAAAGAATATCGGACATAATGTACATTATCGGATCGTGGGGTGGGGTTGGGACGAGGCCGTGGGAGCGTTCCGCTTGACGTGTCAGATAGAATGGACCCGTTTCGTTCTTTTGTTCAGGAGGCTGTTATGGCTGACCGCGCACTGCGTGGCATGCAGATCGGTGCGAAGTCCCTCGAGTCTGAGGACGGTGTTGTTTTCGCCGACCGTTTCGTCGTTCGTTACGCGTGCCCCAATGGCCACGAGTTCGAGGTGACGCTGTCCAGCGAGGCCACCGCACCTGCGACGTGGGAATGCAAGTGTGGCCAGGCGGCTGAGCTCATCGGCGAAACTGTCGAGGATGAGGAAAGCAAGCCCGTCAAGCCGCAGCGCACCCACTGGGACATGCTGCTCGAGCGTCGCTCGATTGAGGAACTTGAGGTCGTTCTGACCGAGCAGCTCACAGCGTACCGCGAGGGTCGCCTGCGTCCCGAGGGTTCCTACCGTAAGGGCTAACGCTTCGGCAAGATCCGTCGCGCGGCCTGGGCCAGTCGGCTCAGGCCGCCTTTCGTTACCATCACGAGTTCCTCGACGAAAATCGACGAGTCGAGCTTCGATTCACCGGCCATGCGCTCGTCGAAGGTGATTGGAACCTCGGCGATAACAGCGCCCAAGGAGCGCTCCAGCTCGGTCATTTCGACCTGGAACCCGAATCCTGTCGTCGCTACCCGACCGAGAACCTCGTGTTCACTCAGGAAAGACGCGCGGTGCAGGCGCAGACCCGCCGTCGCGTCGCGCACGGGTGTGCCCAGGCAAAAACGGACATAATAATTGCCCGCCTTGGACAGGGCGACGCGCTTCGCTGACCATCCGTTGATGGCTCCGCCAGGCACCCAACGCGAACCGATGACCAGGTCCGGACGGTCCGGGCCGGCCATGCGGCTGAGTAGCTTCGGCAGATCAACGGGACGATGCGACCCATCCGCATCCATCTGAAGAATGAAGGGGTATCCGTGGTCGATGCCCCAGCCCATGCCGTCGACGTACGCGGTGGCGAGCCCTGACTTCGCGGGGCGATGCAGAACGTGGAGGCGCTCCTCGCCCTCTCGCCGGGTATCGACCCACTCCCCCGTTCCATCCGGTGACGAATCGTCGACGATAAGCACGTGCGCTCCCGGCACGTGCGCCCAGATGTCGTCGAGAATCGTCGGTAGCGTCGACATCTCGTTGTACGTCGGGATAACGATCAGGGTGTGGTCACCGGAAGGCGACGGAGAGAAGGGTACCGATTCAGTCATGAATCACATCTTGCCGAATTTAGTGGCCGGATGCACGCCTGGCGCGCGCTGACGCCCTGATTCTTTGTCCGATAACTGTTGCGGTGGTGAGTATCGCGATTGCCAGCGTTGCCGCCATCACGGCTGCCGGGATCCTCTCCCCCGCCAAAGCAGTCAACGTCTGCGAGGACCGAAGCGGGACGTCGGCAGCGAGCGTCGCCGCCTCCTCGGTACCTGTGCTCGCGAGAATCGAGCCGTCGGGACGAATCACGTACGAGTGGCCGGTCGTTGACGCCTGAACGGCGCTGCGCGAATACTCCATCGCCCGCATGCGCAGGAGCTGCCCCTGCTGTGCGGACTCGCCCGAGGACCGGAAGTGATAGTTGTTCGAGGGAACAACGATCGCTTGCCCACCACGAGCCACGCCGTCGCCGATCACCAGGGGGTAGGCGGCCTCGAAACAGATACCGACAGCGAGAGGAACGCTACGTCCATCGCGTGCCTCAATCGTCATCACCGGAGGTTCATCCCCCGCCTCCATGTCGCGGCTCGACTGCGCTACTTCAGTGGCAAAGGACGCGATGAAGTCTCGGAACGGAATGAACTCGCCAAAGGGAACGGGAACGTGCTTGGAGTAACGGGCTGCCTCGTCCATGCCGGTGCCAGGCTCCCACACCGCCAGCCAGTTCTTCACGCGGTCACGCTCGTTTAGGTTCGTGTAGCCGATCAGGATTGGAGCATCGAGCGCCGTGGCCGCCGAATCGACGGCCCGGCCGATTGCAGGGAATGCAAGCGGATCGCGGTCAACGGAACCCTCGCCCCAGAGCGCGATGTCAATCGGACGATCACTGACCTGCGGGGAACTCGCGAGCTCAAGGGACGCGCGCCTGTTGTTGTCGGTCACCTCCCCCTCGCGGCTATAGGCCTCGGCCCCGGGCAGCGCAATATCGCCTTGAACGACACCGACGCGCAACATGCCGTTCTCGGCCTGATTAGGCAGGGAAATAACGATGGGGGCGATGTACGCGGCGGCGACAATGACGGCCAGCGCCGGGCGCGAAAACCAATGCTCGCGCACCACGGCGGCGTCGCGAGCCGCGAAGGCTCGGCGGACGAGAACGGCAAGAAAAACGACGACTGCGGTGATGAGCGTGGTGCCGCCGTAGGGGGCGAGATGGCCGAGCGGAGAATCCACCTGAGGCAAGGCAACGGACCCCCACGGGAAGCCCGACCAGGGCCAGCGTGAGCGGGCAGCATCGACGCCGGCCCAGGTCAGCGCGAACAAGAACGCCTGGACGAACGGACCGCGCGCCCACCGCCACAGCTGGGTCCATCGCGCAAAGACTACCCAGCCCATGAAGAACAATGTCTGCACGAGCGCGAGTACGAACCACGGGGGCGTCGTGCCAACGGCCAGCGGAATCCAGTCGATGAGAGGAACCCAGAAGCTCATGCCAAACACGAATGTCACTGTCAGCGCGCGCGGGGCCCTGGCCTCGTCAATGCGCGACACAAACAGGGCGAGGGCAGGCACCGAAAGCCACCACCAGCCCACCGGCTCAAACGACGCATAGAGCGCGAGGCCGGCGATAGCTGCGATGATGGAATCGCCGCACACGTGCGCGAACGATGTGCGCTGCAGAATGTCCTGGTGCCCCACGAGCCCTCCGGGTGTCTTAAATCGTCGACCATGCAACGATACCGCGACCGATGCGGTCCTTCGCGGCTTCGGCTTTGCGCGTCAGCTCGCTGCTCGACGACGCCGACGCAATCTGACCGAGGCAGTCCATGACCTGACGCATCCAGCGGACGAAGTCTCCGGCCTGGATGGGCGTGGCTTCAATCGCCGTTGCCAGCGTCGAACCGTGCGCCCACGCAAGTGTGGCAGCCATCAGGCCAGCGTCAAGGCTCGGGGTCAGATCACAGCCACAGGCCTTTTCAACGCGGTGAACACGCTCCACGGTCGCCAGGCTCTCGTGCCATGCCTCCTGTAGTCGAATTCCCACACCCGCAGGAGCCAGCTGCTGTGCATCGTCGTCGGAGCGAGAATCGTAGACGAGGGCAGACACTATCGACGCGAGCTCCGCCTCGTCGAGCTCATTCCACGTGCCCTCGTTCATCGACATGGCCACCACCAGGTCGCGCTCACCGAAGATTCGACGCAAGCGTTGACCCGCGTCTGTGACCTCATCTCCGGCCAAAAAGCCGAGACGCTCGAGGACCGCGCAGACACGGTCAAACTGAGCGGCCACGGAACCCGTCTGGGAGTCGATGGACGAACGGAGACGATCAATCTCGCGAGCCAGGCGTGCCCACTGGGCACCCGCACGAGCGTGCTCCTCGCGGTGCGGACAGCGGTGAACCGGATGCTGACGCATCGCAGTACGCAGTGCCGAGATTGGATCGGAGGACTGCGTGGAATCTGCGGGGACCTCGTACATGCCCTTGGCTGCGCCGGAGCGCAGCTCCGCTGCGATGCGCGTGCGTTCCTTCGTGCGCCGTAGCGCAGAGCCTCCGGGAATCGACAGGTGTCCGACGACAGCGATTGCACCGCGCACGTCTTCGGGGGCCAGCGCCCTCCACGTGGCGTCCTCCCCGATCACCGAGACCTCGACCCTGCCCGAGGCGCTGGTGGCCTTCGCCCCAACGACGCACAGACGTGTCTTGCGGCCACGTGTCAGTGCCAGGACGTCGCCCGGGCGCACGCCGGACAAAAGACGACGGGATTCATCTCGGGTCTCGCGCTTACGCGCACGTGCACCAGACTTTTCCGCCTGACTCAACTGGTCGCGCAGCGTCAGGTACTCGCGGACATCTCCGTGCGAACACGACAGGTCCTCGGCGATCGCGTCGCGCTGCGCCTCCAGATCAGTCAGACGCGACGCGAGTGTGACGACAGCGGAATCGGCCTGGTACTGGGCGAAGGAAGACTCCAACACCTTGCGAGTCTGGGCGCGCGTCGAGCGCGCGAGCAGGTTGACGACCATGTTGTACGTCGGAGTGAACGCGGAGATCAACGGGTACGTGCGCTTCGATGCGAGGGCGGCGACCTCTTCGGGTGCCACTCCCCCACGATGCGAGACGACCGCGTGCCCTTCGGTGTCGATACCGCGGCGCCCCGCGCGTCCCGAGAGCTGCGTGTACTCGCCGGCGGACAGAGAGACGTGCTCCGAGCCATTCCACTTCGTCAGCGATTCAATGACGACCGTGCGGGCAGGCATGTTGATACCGAGCGCGAGCGTCTCGGTCGCGTACACCATCTTCACGAGGCCGCGCGAAAACAGGTGTTCGACGCTCTCTTTCATGAGGGGCAGCATGCCAGCGTGGTGCGCGGCGATGCCGCGCATGAGGCCGCGTTTCCACGCGTCGGCGCCGAGGACGATGGCGTCTTCGGGAGGAAGAAGTGCGATGACCTCATCCACGTAGCTCTCGATCTCAGCGGCCTCCGAGCGGGTCGTCAGCGTGATGCGCGTGGAGAGGATCTGGCGCACCGCATCCTCGCATCCTGCCCGCGAGAAGATAAACGTGATGGCGGGCAGAAGGCGCGCGCGATCAAGAGAAACCAACGTCGAGGGACGCGATTCGCGCCGCACGCGGACCTCGCGGTTCCACGAGCGCGAGCCGCGCCCGCCGCGCATACCGGAGTCCCGTGTCGCGGCCACGAGCTCGGGATTGAGCTTTCCCTTTCCGGTCGGTGCGTACAGGTCAAAAATGTCCTCGCCGACGATCATGTGCTGGTAGAGCGGAACCGGGCGTTTTTCGGAAACAATGATCTCGCAGGTGGCACGCACCTCCCGGATCCACGCGCCGAATTCCTCGGCGTTCGACACCGTAGCCGACAGCGCGATGATCGCGACGTGTGCGGGCAGATGAATGATCACTTCCTCCCACACCGGGCCGCGCATCTTGTCCGCCAGGTAGTGGACCTCGTCGAGGATCACGACGCCGAGATCGTCCAGGGGTGCGCCCGCATAGATCATGTTGCGCAGGACCTCTGTCGTCATCACGACGACTGGAGCGCCGGAGTTTACCGATGTGTCTCCGGTCGCCAGGCCGACGTTGTCAGCGCCGTACAGGTCGCACAGCTCCAGGTACTTCTGGTTGGACAGCGCCTTGATCGGCGTCGTGTAGAACGCGCGCATTCCCTTCTCGAGGGCGACGTAAGCCCCAAACTGTCCGACGATCGTCTTTCCAGCGCCCGTGGGTGCGGCAACGAGGACGGAGTTGCCGGCCTCGACAGCATCGAGTGCCTGGGTCTGGAACGGGTCCGGCGTGAAGCTCAGCGTGGAGACCCAGCGTGCACGCAGGGACGAGGCGGCCTGCGCTTGGGCCTTGTACGCGGCGTATCGCTGGGCTGCGCTGCCTACGCCGAGGCCAACTTCCTCCTCGCGGTGCGCAATGCGCTCAGCATCTCGGGTGCGGTGTCGACGTCGTTTGGGGCTCACGATGCATCCTCTCGGGTCCAGGTCGACAAAACAGAGCGCGCACGGCGCGCGGCTTCGTCGCGCATATCCGGCGTTACTGCGCGCAGGTGTGGGGCGACGTCAATGAGGAGGCTTAGGCCCCACTGCTCGTTCCAGACGGGCAGGGTGATGCGCGCTCCCCCGCCGTCCAGTTCGGCGGCGATGTGACCGTCGTATTCGTCGGCGATCCAACGAGCATCGCGATCGACGTCGAGCGTCCAGGTGGGTGCATCGTGGCGCACACGGCGCGGTTCCTCGACGCGTGGCCCCTCGCCGCACACGTCGCTGATGGATGCGACGGCGAAGCTGCGTGCCTCCCCCGCACGCGTGCACCAGCCGCGCAGGAGCCAGCCGCTTGCGCTCGCCTCGAGCGACCATGGGTCGACGATGCGGCGCGTGCGAATGCCCGACGCAGACACATAGGTAAACGACACGCGTTCTTCTCGCACCAGCGCATCTCGCAAAGTTTCGAGGCTCGCGTCCGACGAGGCAAGAGACGGAATCGCTTCCACGTGCTGTTCGGCATCGGCCTCTTTCAGGCCACCGAGCGCGCAGACAACGAGAGCTGCGTGCGGAACATGAGCGGAAAGCTCCTTGCCGAGAAGTGGCGTCATCGCAGACAGCCCAATGAGAAGAGCCTGCGCCTCAAGCGTCGACAGACGCAGCGGTGCCGAGGCACCCAGCGTCGAGCGCAGCGACACGCGCTGTTCTTGCTCGTAGAGCTCCCAGTCGAGCTCGAAAGAAGCGCCGGGCAGTGAGTCTCCGACGGACGCGAGGTACTCCACGTCGCGGCGCACCTGTCGGCGAGTGCGATGGAAATGCGCGGCGATCTCATCGACGCTCACACCGGGATGTTCGCTTATCCACGCCACCATCGAAGCGAGACGGACAACGGCCAGCTGAACGTTCTCAGGCATTGCGATCACCCCATGTGGCGGCCGCGCGTAGGCGCGTCAGCATCGCATCTCGCAGGGACTCGGGCGATATGACGACCACGTCGGACGCCAAAGGAAGAAGGCGGCCGATCCACGTTCCCATCTCCGCGCCTTCGAGCGCGATACGCTCCCAGCCCGGCTGAGGCGAACCGTTGTCCTCAGACGATGCCCCGGCCTCGTAACCGTGGAGAAGCGTGCGCGTGGTGGAGCCCGCGCGCACGTGGACGATCGGAGAGACGAACGATGAGACGCGAGGAAACACCGCCCCCTTGGGCGGAAGCGACGCGTCGCCCGGCTCACCCAGAAAGGAAATCTGCGACCGTATGCGCGACACACGAAACGTGCGTTCGCCGCCTCGGTCGAGATCCCAACCCCACAAGTACAGGGCGCGCCCCTGCACCGACAGAGCCCACGGCTCGAGAGAACGCTCAGTGAGTTCGCGCGAGCCCGGGTATTCGAAACACACCACGCGTCGCTCGCGAATGGCCTGCGACAACACGGTGGCAGCCCCGATGCCGGTCAGACCTAGACGAATCGTGGGAGCGGAAACCTCGTCGGAGGAAGCTGCGGCTGCCTTCGCATCGATAGCGTCGGCGAAAACTTCACTGCTATCCCACGCGCGTGCAGCCAGCGACATCAGTGCACGGTCGGTACTCGTCACCTCGATGCTAGGCGCAAACGAATCCCAAGAGATGCTGTAGCGCTCCCCCGAGCGAATCGTCATGTGGGCACCCGCATCGCGCAGCGCGTCCTTATCGCGCTGGAACTGCGTTTCAAAGGCATCATCTGCGAGTCCCTGATAGCCGGGAAGCGCGCGCAACTGCGCCTTCGTGCGCCCCGGACGCGCGCCCAAGAGCTCCACAAACAGCTCGAGGACGCGCACGTTAGCGTTGACGGCGGTACTCACCCGCCTACCCTACGTGAAACGCGCGCGTCCCGAGTATTCGGCGCACCGTTCAGGACTGAGAAGATGCAGTCTCAGCAGCGGGCGCGTATTCGTTGCTCACGATGGCGGTCGGATCGACGTCTCCTTCGAGGACGCCGATCGAGTTCAGGAACGACACCATCGAGGACCACGTGGCGAGATCCTGCACGCCGTCAGCGTGCGCGTCATCTCCGAGCCACAGCGGAACGGTTGCCGCGAGTACCGCGTTAGCTGCGGCCAGCGAGTTCTCGTCACTGAGCGTCGTATCCCACTTCGCGGTCGCGTCAATCGCGACCTGGGGATCGGCAGCGATAGCGTTCATCGCCTCGGTGGTTGCAGACACGACCGCGCGTGCCGCATCCGGGTGAACCTGCGCCCACTCGCGCGTCGTAATAATCGAGGCCGCCACCAGCGGAGTCGAGGCGCCATCCAGCGGGATCTCCCGAATGTCGATGCCCGCCAGCCTCATCTGCACCGCGTCGTTATTGGTAAATCCAACGACCGCGTCCACCTGTCCAGCCGCAAGGGCCGCCTGCTGCGTGTAGCCGATCGACGAAATAGTCACGTCGGAGGTCTGCAGGCCACCGGCCTTGATGGCGGCGAGAGTCGCGTAGTAGCTCGAACCATACTCGCCGGGGATGCCAATGTTCTTGCCGGCGAGATCAGCCAGGCTCGTGATAGACGACGATGCTGGGACGATGACGCTTCCCGGGTAGGTCGCGTAATACTGGCCGATCGACACGAGGTCCAGGCCCTGCGAGGCGGCCACCGCGGCCTCGTCGCCGGAGGCAATAACCACGTCCTCCTGGCCGGCAAGAAGCGCCGTAAACAGGCCCTCGTCCGAGCCGTGATGGCGAACGGTGGGCGTGATACCGGCATCGTTATACAGCCCCTCAGAATCGGCGACGTAGACAGGGGCAAACTGCACGTTCGGGATGTAGGTCAGGCCGATCGTCACGTCCGAGGCGCCCCGCGAGGACGCGCCAGACTGCGTAGCGCCGGGACCAACTGCGCAAGCGCCCAGTGCCAGCGAAGCACTGGCACCGATAACGGTCGCGCGAACGATAGTGGAAAGCTTCAAGGGATGTCTCCTTCACTGCGTGATGGCGTAACGCTTCGACCGCTCGATTCGATACACGATGACGTACAAAATCGTTGCCATAATGCACAAGATCGTGATGATGACGAACATGCCGGCGGTGTCCACGTTGCTTCTCATTTGAGTGAGTACCTGCCCGAGCCCGGACCCTCCCATGACCATCTCCCCCACGACTGCGCCCGTGACAGACAGAGCAAACCCATTGCGCAGGCCACCCAGAATGGCGGGAGCTGCAAGAGGTAACTCCATATGCGCGGCCATCGTCCAGCCCGTCGCGCCGTCGAGTGCGGCTGCTTCGAGCAGCTCGCTATCGATATGACGTAAACCGACGACAGTGGACACGAGGATCGGGAAGAACACCATCAGCGCGCAGAGCACGATGACCGGCGTGATGCCGTACCCGACCCACAGCACGAGAATGGGGGCGATTGCGATGGCGGGCAACGCTTGGGTTGCTCCAAGGAAGGGCTCCACCGCCGCAGCCAACAGGCGCCAGCGGTAGATCGCGTACGCTAACGGCAGCGCAACGACCGTTCCGAGCGCGCAACCCGCGACAGCTTCGCCTCCCGTCACCGCGATCTGTCGCCAGGTGGTGGGGCGCGACAGCAGCGCCAAGCCTTTTCGGGCAACAGCAAGCGGGTCAGGTAGACGCCAGGCTTCGATGCCGGTCAGCGTCGTCGTCAGCCACCATCCCGCCAGCACAAGGGCGAGAAAGACGATCGGTGCCGCGACGGTAAGCGCACCGCGGGGCTTGTTCCGAATTGCCACGACTTACTTTCCGACACCGGGGGTACGCGCAGCACAGCAGACGCACGGATGCGCCTCATGCACTCCTCCCATCCGGACTTTAACCGTCGGTGCCGGAATTTCACCGGCTCAACCGCCCTCGTTCTGTGAGGACGGGTCGCGGACTATCACCGCCGGTTCGGACTTTCACCGACCCCGGAGTACTCGTGTGCCATTGTGCCACCGACGGCCGCAGTGCGCGAGGCGTATCCGCTATGAAAGAAAAGGCACGGCCGGACGGGAACTCGTCCCGTTCCGGCCGCCGGAAAACCTGTGCGATCAGTGCGAGTGGGCGTTGGCAAGTTCGCGCAGCGCCTCAACCTCACGATGAGCGTCTTCCGCGCGGAACACCGCGGAACCGGCGACGAAGTTGTCAGCACCGGCCTCGGCCGCGCGCTCGATAGTCGCGCGGGAAATTCCGCCATCGACCTGGATCGATACCTGCAGCCCCGCGGCGTTGATCGCGGCGCGAGTGCGCTCGATCTTCGGGATCATCTGCTCAATGAAGGACTGGCCGCCGAAACCGGGCTCGACCGTCATGATGAGAATCATGTCGAACTCATTGAGGATGTCCACGAACGGCGCAATGTCAGTCGCGGGCTTGAGAGCAAGGCCGGCGCGCGCACCGATGCGGTGCAGCTCGCGCGCCAGACGCAGCGGCGCTGCTGCGGCCTCTGCGTGGAAGGTAACGGACTCACAACCGACTTCCGCGTACTGCGGAGCCCAGCGATCCGGGTCCTCGATCATGAGGTGCGCGTCGACCGGGAGAATGCCGGACTTGACGACAGCCTCCGCGACGGGCAGACCCCACGAGAGGTTAGGGACGAAATGGTTGTCCATGACATCGACGTGAGCGATGTCCGCTCCCGCGATCTTGGTGAGCTCACCGCGCAGGTCAGCGATGTCGCAGTTGAGAATCGACGGGCTAATTGTGGCGTTCATAACGCATATGCTAGCGCTTGCGCAGGCAGGCCACAAACATAAGATCCGTGCCGAAACGGTGGTCCCATAGCTGCAACGTGCGTCCCTTGTAACCGGCAATGACGCCAGCCGCGGCAGGCACGTCCAGTGCTTCGGGTGCGCACTCGTTTGCGAGAGACACGGTGTCAAGCAGCTCGACCTCTCCAGTCTTGAGCAGACGCTCAACCTGTTCACGCGTCTCGGCGGCGTGCGGCGAACACGTGACGTACGTGAGAACGCCGCCGGGGCGTGTCAACGCGACTGCGCGGTCGAGCAGTTCGCGCTGGAGGACAGTGAGCTCCTCCAAGTCCCCGGGCGTGCGGTTCCAGCGGGACTCGGGGCGTCGGCGCATCGACCCCATGCCCGAACAGGGTGCGTCGACGATGACACGATCAAACGAGCCGAGCGGCCATGCGCTCTGGCCCCCACCGAAGGTACGACCGTCGCCGCTCACGACCTCGATCGAGTCGAACTGACGCGTCGTCCGCTCCACGAGGCGGGCGCGGTGCGGGTGCACCTCGTTGGCGATCACGCGTGCACCTGCGTCAGCAGCAAGACCGGCCAGAAGGGCGGCCTTACCGCCGGGACCCGCACACAGGTCGAGCCAACGCTCGTCCGAGCCACCCTCGAGCGGTGCTGATGCGGCAATGAGGGCGGCGAGCTGCGAACCCTCATCCTGGGCGCCGGAGCGGCCGTCACGGATTGAGGGAAGGCGTGCAGGGTCGCCAGATTCGAGAAGCACTGCATATGGGGAGACGGCGCCCAAGGCGACGCGCGTGTCGAGGATGTCCTCGGCCTCGTCAGCGAGTTCGTCGACGGTCATCAACGACGGACGGGCCACCAGCGTAACCGTGGGAACCTCGTTATCAGCCTCGAGGACATCGAGAAGCTCATCCTCAGGGTAGCCGTGTGCCCTGAGGGCGTCACGGAACGCAGCGACCATCCATGCCGGGTGGGAGTAGCGCACGCCAAGGGCCTCGTCCTCGTCCGTGATGGCATCCATGGCTGCCTCACGCTCGGAAGGGTCCTCGCGGGTGATCGAGCGAAGGACGGCATTGACGAAACGGACGGGGCCATCCGTCAGGTGCTCTCGGGCGACATCGACGGTGGCCGAAACTGCCGCGTGATCGGGCACGCGCATGTCGAGGAGCTGGTGGGCCCCCATGCGCAGGATGACAAGCGCGCGCGGATCGAGATCAGCAAGCGGACGATCGATGTGGCGCGAGATGACCCAATCAAGTCGGCCAATCGCGCGCAGTGTGCCGTGGACGAGCTCCGAGGTGAACGCAGCATCCCGATCAGAGAAGTGACCGTCGCGCCGCGCCTGACGCAAAGCTTTCGGCAACATGATGTTCGCAAACGCGCCCTGAGTCGCGACTTCGTGAAGAACGTCGTAGGCGATACGACGAGGCTCATCGGCCTTGCGTAGCTTGCGGTAACCGTCCGCGTAACGCCGCTCGCTCATCGCTCACCCTCCAGCTCTCCACCAAGACGCAGGTCGTCAGATGGCCGCGCTCCCCTCGCCCAGGCGGCAGCGTCCATCCACGACTTGCCGGCCGGGGCAACCTTACCGAGCACGAGAGCTCCGCTCGCGCACCCGACGGTCACCTGCTTCTTCGTCACCTCGAGCTGCCCGGGAGCAAGATCGTCACGGTCCACAGGCGTTGCCTTGTCGAGTTTCATGCGGGCCCCGCCCGGCGCCACCGTGTAGGCCCCGGGATTGGGCGTCACGGAACGAATGATACGGTCCTCGTACCCGGCATCATGCGTAAACGACACGTAGCCGTCGACGTGCTCGAGGCGCCTCGCGTGCGTCACGCCTTCTGAGGGCTGCGCGGTAGCGGTTGCGCTGCCGGTGGCAAGCGCATCGACAACGCCGAGCACCTGAACCGCCCCAGCCTCGGCCATGGACGAGAGCAGTTCACCAGCGCTCTCGCGAGCGATCGGAACCTCGACGCGCGAATAGACGTCGCCCGTATCGAGGCCCTCCTCGAGGTTGAACACGCAGGATGCGGTCGTCGTATCCCCTTCGCGAATCGCCCACTGGACCGGAGCAGCTCCACGCCACCTCGGCAGATCCGAGAAATGCAGGTTCACCCACCCGTGGGTCGGCATCGCCAGTACGTTCGGGGGAACGAGGCCGCCGTACGCGACGACGACACCGAGGTCCGCCTGTGCGCCCTCAATGCGCTGTGCGATCTCGGGAGTCTTCAGCGTCGTTGTCTCCAAGAGGTCGACGCCTGCCTCGGAGGCCACCTCCGACACCGGCGACGGATACAGGGTCTTGCCGCGACCGCGCCGAGCCGGCGGGCGTGTGATGACAAGGGCGACCTCGTGGGACGACGACAGCAGGGCCCGCAGCGTGGGGACTGCGGCCTCGGGGGTACCAGCAAAAATAATGCGCACGGCCGCCAGTTTACGGCACTGGGCAGGCCGTGACTCAGAAGAGCTCGGGTGGGTTCACGCTCATTTTCACGAGCGGAACCTTGCGGGCGCTGCGCGAGCGACGAATGTCGGTGAGAACCGCGAGCATCGATCCAGCCCCGGCCAACGGGGTTCGCACCAGCGTCCGCACCTCGTTTTCTTCGCCCTCACGCGTCGCCGGTCGTACGACGGTACCGACCAGCTCTGCTCCCCCCTCGCGAATGACCTGTTCGGCGACCTGGCGGACCTGAGCAGCCGGCCCATCGAGAGCGACCATCGTCGTGGCCGGGAAGAAACCCAGGGCCTCGCGCTCATCGAGAAGGCGATCAGCGTAGTCGGTGGGTGCCCAGCGTACGAGCGCCTGCCCCAAGGCATCGGGAATCGTCCCCACGACGAGGCCGGGGTGGCCTGGGCGGACGAGAGACAGCGCGTTGAGCCACCGTCTGGCTGCTTCCTCCGGAGCCCACAGCTCCGTCCGGCCAGCGAGGGCGTGAGCATCGAGAATGATGGCGGCGGCGTAGCCACCGTCCACGTCCGGCTCAGCTCCCGGCGTTGCAACGACGACAGTGGGACGCGCGGGAAGCTGCCGGCTGATCCGATGAGCTGCCGAAGACTCAAGGACCGACGCGTCCGGGAGGTTACGCGCGATTTCCTCGGCGGTGCGCGTCGAACCCACGCGAGCCGCACGTAGCTCCGTGCCGGAGCAGTGCGGGCACCGCCACGTCTGCGAGCTACGCGCACACCACGAACAGCTCACCTCTCCCCCGCTAGTGACCGCGAGGGGCCCCGAGCAATGTCGGCAGCGTGCACGCTCACCGCAACGGCGGCACACGACCGTCGGCCAATAGCCTGAGACCGCAACCTGGATCAGGACGGGGCCTTCTCGAAGCCCCTGGCGAATGATACGCAACGCGGCCTGAGGAATGCGCATGTGGCCGCTGGCGCCCTCGCGTTCCGCCTCCGCCTGGCCATGCAGATGCACGCGTGGAGTCGCGTCGCGCAGAGCACCCGGCACGGGATCGAGACTCACTGCCCACCCGGAACGAACGAGCGCCTGTGCCTTCACCGAACGCGCGAACGAAGCGACGAGGAGCCCCGCACCCTCCACCGCACACCGCTGCACGGCGACGTCGAGCACGTCGCAACGAGGGAAGCGGCGCTCACGAAGTCGATCGTCGCCGTCATCGCAGATGACAATGAGGCCCAGCTGTGCGCACGGAACCCACGCCGCCGAACGCGTCCCGACCACAATCGGAAGACGCCCGAGTGTCGCGGCTGCGTGGATACGGTAGCGCTCCTCGGGACTCACTTCACCACCCGTGAGGGCAACGGGTAAGCCGAGGTCCTCCTCGAGGACACGGGCATACCGCGCTGCGTCCTCTCCAGTAGCCGTCACGATGATGACGCTACGCCCCGAGGAAACGGTAGCGGCGACAGCATCCGATAAGCACGCGCGTATCCGGGGACGCAGCGCGGTCACGACCGCACGCGGAGACTGGCCGGCTGCAAGGCGGTGAAGCAACGCTTCCCCAGCAGAATAAGCCGCCCAGCCCTCAGAAACAGTCGGAGCCTCGACGGATGGCCACGCCAACGTGTGCGCCTCGACAGCGGCCTTTTCACCGCGAGCGTGCCGCGGTGGGATTGCGAGCGAGAGAACCTGCGACGTCGTAGCAAGAAAACGCGATGCGATACGACGCGTGCTCTCATAGAGCGCGGGCGTCAGCACCGGGATTGACGAGACGACGGATTCGATCTGCGCGGCATCGTTGAGCACCTCGCGGCGCGTACGCTCAACGATCCAGCCGTCCACGCGCGTGCCGGAAAACCGCACGCGAACTGCACGGCCAACCTCGGCCTCGTCAATCAACTTGTCCGGAACGACGTAGTCGAGCGGCCGATCGATGTGCGGCAGATCGACATCAACGAGCACACGAGCGATATCCGCGGCACGAGACCGCGGTGGATCGAAACCGTCAAGCATGCCCTGTTGGGAAGTCATGACCCTAGTGAATCACGGCCCGCACACATCTGCGTTCCGCTTTCAGCCGAGAAGCTTCAAGCCGTACTTCGCGACCACCATTGCGAGCACGCCAAAGACGATCAGGCCCCACAGCGCCCAGTCGAGGCCCTGAGCAACAATACGACGCAGCCCCTCGGGTGCCGGGATGACACGATCGCGAATATTAATGCGAGTGATTCCACCAAAGACGAGTGTTGTCGTCAGGGTGATCAGCAGGCACCACGGGCAGAGCACCTGGATGATGAAATACGACTGCCCAAACAACCAGAACGCAAAGAACAACGCAATCGTGTACAGCAGGTTCGTGCCCAGCATGTACCAGCGCGGGAACTTCACGCCCGCGAAAATACCGACGGAGATGGCGAGAACCACTGCCTCGAAAAAGATGCCGAGGAAAGCGTTAGGGAAGCCGAGGATACGCGCCTGCCACGTCTGTGCGACCGCCGAACACGACAGCACGGACGAAATATCGCAGCCGAAGCGCGCCGAAGAGTCAGCGGCCAACTGCCACGCCTCGATCGAGAGGACAAACGACGTGAAAAGGCCGATGGAGCCGGAGATGATCATCTCCAGGCTCGTGCGCCGACGCCACGCGCGGCGAGCAGCCTCGGTCTCGTACGAGGGCAGATAGTCCTCGGGTTGTGATGCCTCGCTCATGCGAGCGCAGCCTTGAGCTGTTCGACGCGGTTGGTCGCTTCCCACGGGAACTGCTCGCGACCGAAGTGGCCGTAGGCGGCGGTCTCGCGGTAGATCGGACGCAGCAGATCGAGGTCCTCGATCATGCCGAGGGGACGCAGGTCAAAGACCTCGCGGATTGCGTCCGCGATGCGCTCCTCAGGCACCGAAGCAGTCCCAAAGGTATCGACGTACAGGCCGATCGGGCGAGCACGTCCAATGGCGTAGGCAAGCTGAATTTCGCAACGCTGGGCGATGCCAGCGGCCACGACGTTCTTAGCCACCCAACGGGCGGCGTAGGTGGCGGAGCGATCGACCTTCGACGGGTCCTTGCCGGAGAAGGCACCGCCGCCGTGACGGGCCATGCCGCCGTAAGTGTCAACGATGATCTTGCGGCCGGTGAGACCGGCGTCCGCCGCGGGGCCGCCCAGGACGAAGCGACCCGACGGGTTGATCAGAGTGGTCATCGACCCGGTTGCCAGCGCGAGACCGGACTCCTCGATGACAGGGGTGATGACGTTGTCGCGCACCGCGTCGGCAATCGCCGACTGCGACAGCGCCTCGTCGTGCTGGGTGGACACAACGATCGTGTCGATACCCACCGGTCGGCCGTCCTCGTACGCGAGGGTCACCTGAGTCTTGCCGTCGGGACGCAGCCCGTCGACGATGCCCTGCTTGCGAACGTCAGTCAGGCGCTTTGCGAGGCGGTGTGCCAGCCAAATGGGGGCGGGCATGAGGTCCGGGGTGTCCGAAGAAGCGTAGCCGAACATGATGCCCTGATCGCCCGCTCCGAGACGGTCGCGCGGGTCGCCGCCCTGGGTGCCGCGCACCTCAAGGGCTTCATCGACACCGCCCGCGATGTCGGGGCTCTGGCCGTCCAGCGACACGGAAACGCCGCAGGAGGCACCGTCGAAGCCAACGCGCGATGAATCGTAGCCGATCGAAAGGATCTCGCGACGTACGATCTCCGGAATCTCTACGTACGCCTCGGTCGTCACCTCACCGGCGATGTGGATGAGACCGGTGGCAGCCATCGTCTCAACGGCAACGCGCGAGTGCGGGTCGGCGGCGAGCAGCGCGTCGAGGATCGCATCGGAAACACGGTCACAGACCTTGTCGGGGTGACCTTCGGTAACGGACTCGGAAGAGAAAAGCTGTTGACTCACCGCTTTAGATTATCAAGGAATGACGCTATATGGCCGACAAGACCAGCCGCGACCTCATCCTTTGAGCCGATGTAACGACCTGTGATGTGGCCGCTTGCATCAAGGAGGCGAATATCGTTGGGCACGTCGCCGAATCCGACGCTCTCCCCCACCCGATTCAGGCAGATGAAATCTGCACCTTTTCGGGCAGCCTTGTCAGCGCCGTAGGCGAGAATCTCCTCGTCGGTGCCGGTCTCTGCGGCGAAACCGACGACGAGGGGCGGGCGCTCGTCGCTGTGCCCGATTTCGGCGAGGATATCGGGGTTACGCACCAGGCGAATCGTCGGAGCGTCCTCGGTCGATGGGTCCTTCTTCATCTTCGACTCCGAGGTCGCCTCGGGCCTAAAGTCCGCGACTGCTGCCGTCATCACGAGAGCATCGGCGTCGGTCACCTGATCGATCGTTGCCTCGCGCATCTGCAGGGCGCTGCCCACGCGAGTGACCCGTACACCCGTCGGCAGCGCCTCGAGGAGAGCCGACTCGATGTTCGCGGCAATCACGCGTACAGAAGCGCCCGCTCGCGCTGCTGCTGATACGATTGCCAGTCCCTGACGGCCGGATGACTGATTGCCCAAAAAACGGACCGGATCGATGGGTTCGCGCGTACCGCCGGCAGTGACAACAACCGTGCGGCCAGCGAGAGCACTCGACGCACGGTTGTGAGCCTCGAGCAGCTCGAGAGCCACCCGAGCGATCTCCTCGGGTTCAGGAAGGCGGCCGACACCGCTGTCGCCAGAACCGAGTGCGCCAGACGCAGGATCGATGACGTGCACACCGCGCTCGCGAAGCGTCTTGACGTTTGCCTGCGTGGCGGGTGCCAGCCACATGTTGGAGTGCATCGCGGGGGCAACAACAACGGGCGCATCAGACGCGAGAACCGTCAGCGACACCATGTCATCGGCGAAGCCTGCAGCGAGGCGCGCCAGAGAGTTCGCAGTCGCGGGAACGACGATGATGAGATCGGCGATGCGTGCCAGCTCGACGTGCTCGGCGCGCCCCTCCCCCGCGATATCCACGGCGACCGGGCGAGACGTGATGCCCTCCCAGGTGGAACGCCCGACGAAATCCAATGACGCGCGCGTCGCAGTGACATACACGTCGTGGCCCGCGCGTTGACACTCGCGGACCACGATGGGTGCTTTAAAGGCTGCGACGCCGCCGGTCACTCCGACGACGATCGTTGCCATGTTAGGCCTCGGGGTTAGCTTCGAGAGACAGGAGGCCTTCGTTGATCTCGCGCAGGGAGACAGCGAGCGGCTTCTCATCCGGCTGCACGTCGACGACCGGACCCACGAACTGGATCATGTTCTGCTGAAGCTGCAGATTGTAGGAGTTAATCTGGCGTGCGCGCTTCGCAGCAAAGATAACCAGGGCGTACTTGGAATCGACGTGCTCCAGCAGATCGTCAATGGGCGGGGACGTGATGCCCACGGGCTGGGCAACAATTCCGGACATGCGTGTATTCCTCTCAGTGGCGGATTCAGATAGATACTACTCCAGGCCAATGAGCCGAGCCAGCTCATCCACCGCGCGCTCCACGTCGTCGTTGATCACAACGTGGTCAAACTCCGAGGCAGCCTCCAGCTCAACGCGGGCGGTAGCCAGGCGGCGTGCCTGTTCCTCGGGGCTTTCGGTGCCGCGGCCGATCAGGCGATGTTCGAGCTCCTCCCATGACGGTGGGGCGAGGAAAATGAACTGCGCGTCGGGCCTGGTGCTTCGGACCTGGCGCGCGCCAGCCAGGTCGATTTCAAGGAGCACGGGCTTGCCAGCAGCAAGGGCGTCATCGACGGGGCCGCGGGGGGTTCCGTACTTGTTTTTTCCATGAACAAGCGCCCACTCCAACATGTCTCCCCGTTCGATCATTGCATCGAACTCTTGTGCGGAAACAAAGTAGTAGTGGACGCCGTTCAGTTCACCGGGCCGAGGATCGCGAGTTGTTGCCGAGATCGACACGTTGAGCGTCGGAAAGCGCTTCGTCAGCGCAGCGACAACAGTTCCCTTTCCAACGGCTGTAGGGCCAGCGAGGACAGTCAGTTGAGCCTTTGTCATGACTCAAGTGTGCCACGCTTGACCGCGTCAGCCGAAACGCTCGACGAGGGCCTTCCGCTGGACGGGGCCAAGGCCACGCACGCGCCTGCTCTGGGCGATCTTGTACTCGTCCATCAGCACGGCAGCCGTGTTCGTGCCGACGCGCGGCAGCGACTCCAGCAGCGAAACGACCTTCATCTTCGCTACGGCCTCGTCTGAATCAGCGAGTTCCAAAACCTCCGACAGGTTCATCGAGCGCGCCTTAAGCGCGTTCTTCACTTCGGCGCGACGCCTCCGTGCCTGCGTTGCCTTTTCGAGAGCCTGTGCTCTCTGTTCTGGCGTGAGATCAGGTAGTGCCATTCTGATCATCTCCTCCGTTGGGATCTTCGGTAAATAAACTATGTCACCTTCCAGACCACTAGTGCCAGACCAAAACGCTGCTCTTTTAGTAACACAGCAGATTATTGCAGTGAATCGACCGTCGCACGGTAGGCGTCTCGGAGGCCGGCGATGCTTGGGCCAGAACGCAGGATTGCTCGAGAGGACGATGCGAGGACGGCATCTTCAGCTCCAGCGAAAACCTCCCTGACCTGCGCGGGACCAGCGCCCTGTGCGCCCACTCCTGGAGCCAAAAAAGCGCCATTGAGCGAGGCGAGGTCGATGCCCAAACGCTTGACTGCATCGCCCACGGTGGCTCCCACAACGATGCCAGCAGGGCCTAGGTGTTGTTGGTCACACCGGCTGTTAAAGTCCGCCAGTTGGGACACGACGCGGCCCGCAACGCTGGTTCCATCCTCACTGCGGGCGTGCTGAACGGAGGCACCTTCGGGGTTCGATGTGAGGGCGAGAACGAACACTCCCCTTCCGGTCTGTCGCGCCAACTCGAGCGCGGGGGTCAGCGATCCGACGCCGAGGTAGGGCGATAGCGTGACTGCATCACCGGCAAGCGGGGAGGCGTCCGACAAAAACGCCTGTGCATAGCCGTCCATCGTCGAGCCGATGTCACCGCGCTTAGCATCCACAATGCACAGCGTGCCGACTTCGCGGCAGGCAGCGATGACTTCCTCGAGAACGGCGACGCCTCGAGAGCCGTGCCGCTCGAAGAAGGCGGCCTGAGGCTTGAACGCTGCGACGCGGCCGCCGAGAGCCTCGATGACGCGAAGAGAAAACTCTCGCACACCGTTCGCGTCGTCGTCAAGCCCCCACTCCTGTAGCAGGCCGGCGTGCGGATCGATGCCCACACACACGGGTCCGTAAGCGCGCATGGCGGCGTAGAGACGATCGCCGAAGCCAGCCGAAGCGGCAGGCTTAACTGCGGAAGTAGTCATCGTGTTTCCTCCGATCGAATGGAATCCCATTCCTGCAACGAGCGCACGGAGTAGGCCCCGCGCATACGGACTTCGATGGCCTGCACCATCGCGTTGAACGCCTGCAGCGTGGTCACCGCGGGGCGGTCCTGCGAGGCTGCAGCGGTACGGATCTGATAGCCGTCATTACGCGGGGCGCTGCGCTGAGGCGTGTTGACAACCATGTCGATCGAGCCGTCGTTGATGAGGTCGACGACCGTCGGCTCGCCGCCGTCTCCGCGGCCCTCGGAGGACTTACGAACAGCCTGGGCTTCGATGCCATTGCGGCGCAGGACCGATGCCGTTCCTGAGGTCGCGAGGATCTTGAAACCCATCTCGTGCATACGGGCGGCCGGCAGGACGATCGCTCGCTTGTCCGTATCCGCAATCGAAATGAAGACAGTGCCCGACGTCGGCATGTCGGTCGAAGCGCCGAGTTGGGCCTTGGCGAATGCCGTCGGGAAGTCGCGGTCGATGCCCATGACCTCACCGGTCGAGCGCATCTCGGGACCGAGGACGGTGTCGACGATTTCGCCGCCGGCCGTGCGGAAACGCTTGAACGGGAGGACGGCTGCCTTTACAGCGATCGATCCGCCGTCGTGAATCTCGCGAGCGTCCGTATCCGGCAGCATCCCCTGCTCGCGCAGGGAGGCGATCGTCGCGCCCACCTGAATGAGGGCGGCGGCCTTTGCGAGCTGGACGCCCGTTGCCTTCGACGCGAAGGGAACGGTACGCGAAGCGCGCGGGTTTGCCTCGATGACGTAGAGGGTGTCGGAGAGCAGGGCGAACTGAATGTTGATCAGGCCGCGTACGCCGACGCCACGCGCGATCGCCTCGGTCGAGGCCGTGATGCGTTCGAGTTCGCGCGCGGACAGCGTCATGGGAGGCAGCACGCAGGAGGAGTCACCTGAGTGGATGCCAGCCTCCTCGATGTGCTCCATGATCGCGCCCATGAAGAGCTCTTCGCCGTCGTACAGGGCGTCGACGTCGATCTCGATGGCGGCGTCCAGGAAGCGGTCGATGAGGAGCGGACCGCGCGAGAACAGCAGCTCGGAGTCATGGCTCGCGAGGTACTCACGAAGCGCCGGCTCGTCATTGATGATCGCCATGCCGCGACCACCCAGCACGAAGGAGGGGCGAACGAGAACCGGGTAGCCCACCTCTGCGGCAACAGCGATGACCTGTTCGGGCGTGTTCGCGGTGTCGTGGGCGGGTGCCGGGCACTGAGCGGCCTCGAGAACCTTGCCGAACTCCTCGCGGTCCTCTGCCAGGTCGATGGCGCGGGGGCTGGTGCCCAGGATCGGCACGCCGGCGCGCTCGAGATCGGCGGCGAGCGACAGCGGGGTCTGGCCGCCGAGCTGGACGATCATGCCCTTGACGGGGCCCGCCGCGCACTCAGCGCGGTAAATCTCCAGGACGTCCTCGAGAGTCAGGGGCTCGAAGTAGAGACGGTCGGAGATGTCGTAGTCGGTCGACACCGTTTCGGGATTGCAGTTGACCATGATGGTCTCGTAGCGGCCGCGCAGCGACATGGCGGCGTGGACACACGAGTAGTCGAATTCGATGCCCTGACCGATGCGGTTGGGGCCGGCGCCCAGGATGATGACGGCCTCGCGCTCGCGCGGACGGACCTCGTTCTCCTGGTCGTAGGTCGAGTAGTGGTACGGCGTGCGGGCCGCGAACTCGGCGGCACAGGTGTCGACCGTCTTAAAGACGGGGTGGATACCAAAGGCACCGCGCACCTCGCGCACCGTATCCTCGGACAGGCCGCGCATCGCAGCGATCTGGCGGTCGGAGAAGCCGTGGCGCTTCGCCTCGGCTAGCACGTCGCCCGTGAGTGCCTCGGCCTCGCGGATGCGGGTTGCGACCTCGTCGAGGAGGAACATCTGGTCGAGGAACCACGGGTCGATCTTCGTGGATTCGAACAGTTCCTCGAGCGTCGCGCCGCCACGAATAGCCTGCTGGACCTGGACGAGACGGCCCTCGGTGCCGACGGCGGCAGCCTTGACGAGCGCGCTGGTCTCCTCGGGGGTGGGTGCATCTCCGTCCCAGTGGAACTGCACGCCGCCCTTATCGATCGAGCGCAGGGCCTTCTGCAGTGCCTCGGTGAAGGAGCGGCCGATCGCCATGGCCTCGCCCACAGCCTTCATCGAGGTGGTGAGCGTCGGGTCGGCGGCCGGGAACTTCTCGAAGGTGAAGCGTGGCACCTTGACGACCACGTAGTCGAGCGTCGGCTCGAACGAGGCAGGGGTTGAGCCCGTGATATCGTTCGGGATCTCGTCGAGCGTGTAGCCGGTTGCAAGGCGCGCGGCGATCTTTGCGATCGGGAAGCCCGTCGCCTTCGAGGCCAGGGCGGACGAACGCGACACACGCGGGTTCATCTCGATGACGATGATGCGGCCCGTCTCGGGGTGGATTGCGAACTGAATGTTGCAGCCGCCGGTGTCAACGCCGACTGCACGGATGACGGCGATGCCGATGTCGCGGAGGCGCTGCATCTCGCGGTCGGTCAGGGTCAGCGCCGGAGCGACCGTGATCGAGTCGCCCGTGTGCACGCCGACCGGGTCGACGTTCTCGATCGAACACACGACGACGACGTTGTCCGCCTTGTCGCGCATGAGTTCGAGCTCGTATTCCTTCCAGCCGAGGATCGACTCCTCGAGGAGGACCTCGGTCGTGATCGAGGCGGCCAGGCCTTGGCCGGCGATGCGCTCGAGGTCTTCGGGGGTGTAAGCAAAACCGGAGCCGAGGCCGCCCATCGTGAAGGAGGGGCGAACGACGAGGGGGTAGCCGAGTTCGGCGGCGGCCGCGTGGCACTCCTCCATCGTGTGGGCGATGAAGGAACGTGCGACCTCGGCGCCGGAACGCTCGACGATCTCCTTGAACTCCTCGCGGTCCTCACCGGCGCGGATCGCGTCGATGGATGCGCCGATCAGCTCCACGTTGAAACGTTCGAGAACACCCATTTCGGACAGTGCAACGGCTGTGTTGAGTGCCGTCTGTCCGCCCAGCGTGGGCAGCAGCGCGTCGGGGCGCTCCTTCTCGATGATCGAGGCCACGACCTCCGGGGTGATCGGCTCGACGTAGGTGGCGTCGGCGATGCCCGGGTCGGTCATGATAGTCGCCGGGTTGGAGTTGACGAGGATGACGCGCAGGCCCTCCTCCTTCAGCACGCGGCATGCCTGCGTGCCCGAGTAGTCAAACTCGCATGCCTGGCCGATGACAATGGGGCCCGATCCGATGACGAGGACGGACGACAGATCGTTCCTGCGGGGCATCAGTGGGTCTCCTTAGCGGCGGTCATCAGGGAAATGAAGCGATCGAAGAGCAGCTCGCCGTCGTGCGGGCCGGCTGCTGCCTCGGGGTGGTACTGGACGGAGAAGGCGGGAATGTCCAGGGCGCGCAGGCCCTCGACGACGCCGTCGTTGAGGCCGACGTGGGAGACCTCGACGCGCCCGTAGCGGCCCGATTCGAAGGGAGCGACCGAGGGCTCCCCCACCGGGGCATCCACCGCGAAGCCATGGTTGTGAGCAGTGATCTCCACGCGGCCCGTGGCCACGTCCTTCACCGGCTGGTTGATGCCGCGGTGGCCATAGTCCAGCTTGTAGGTGCCGTAGCCGAGAGCGCGGCCAAAAAGCTGGTGACCGAAGCAGATGCCGAAGTATGGGATGCCAGCATCCAAAACGGCGCGCAGCACGCCGATCTCGCGGTCGGCCGTCGACGGGTCGCCTGGGCCGTTGGAGAAGAAGACACCATCCGGCTTGAGTGCCTCGATGTCGGCGAAGGACACGGTGGAAGGCACCACGTAGACGCGCACTCCGCGCGCGGCCAGGTGGTAGGGAGTGCGCGACTTGATACCCAGGTCGACGGCGACGACGCGCGCGATGGGCTCCTTGCCCTCGAAGTCGCCGAGAGGCTCCACCACGTAGGTCTCGTCCGTCGACACCTCGGCAGCGAGCGCCTGGCCGCTCATCGCGGGCGACTCGGCGACGATGCGCATGAGGGAGGCCACGGCCTCGTCCCCCAAGTACTGCGCGCCCACGGGCAGCGCATCACCCGAGAAGATGCCGGCGCGCATGGCTCCGCGCTCACGGATGTGGCGCGTGATCGCACGCGTGTCGACGTCAGCGATGCCGACGATGCCCTGAGAGATCAGCTCGTCCTCTAGCTCGCGGCGCGCGCGCCAGTTAGAGGCGCGGCGGGCGGCGTCTCGCACGACGAAGCCAGCGACCCAGATGCGCGAGGACTCGGGATCCTCGTCGTTGACGCCGGTGTTACCGATGTGCGGGGCCGTCATGACGACGATCTGGCGGTGGTACGACGGGTCGGTGAGCGTCTCCTGGTAGCCGGTCATGCCGGTCGAGAACACGATCTCGCCGAGCGTGCGGCCCCTCGCGCCCCATGCGCGGCCTTTGAAAACGGTGCCGTCCTCCAGGACGAGCAGAGCGATATCGGACGTGGTCATCGGTCCTCCTTGGCAATCGGTTGAGCGTCGACGATCGTGGGGACGCCGCCAAAAATCGTGTAGCGCACCTGTCCGGGCAGTTCCATGCCGCGGAAGGGGCAGTTCGTGGAGCGCGTCCACTGCTTGGCCGGGTCGACCGTCACGCGGACGGTGGCGTCCACGAGGGTGACGTGTGCGGGGGCACCGACGACCAGGCCCCGGCCCTGCGATTCCACGCGGCCAATCCGGGCGGGAACCGTCGACATGACGCGCGCGACGTCCGCCCAGTCCATGCGGCCCGTGTTCACCATCGTCTCGATGATGATCGGCAGCGCTGTCTCCAGGCCCGTCATGCCAAACGCGCCGGCCTGCCACTCGCAGTCCTTCATCTCGAGGGGATGGGGCGCGTGGTCCGTGCCGATGCAGTCGATCGTGCCGTCGGCCAGGCCTTCGCGCACCGCCTCGACGTCCTCGGCGCGGCGCAGCGGCGGGTTCACCTTGTAGAGCGGGTCGTATGTGGCGGCGAGCTGTTCGGTCAGGAGCAGGTGGTGAGGCGTGGCCTCGGCAGTAATGTCGACGCCCTGTGCCTTGCCCCAACGCACGAGGTCGACCGAACCCGCGGTCGACAGGTGACACACGTGCAGGCGCGAGCCGACGTGCTTGGCAAGCAGGATGTCGCGGGCGATGATTGCCTCTTCGGCGACGGCGGGCCAACCGGCCAGGCCGAGCTCGCCGGACAGCGTCGACTCGTTCATCTGAGCGCCCTCGGTGAGAGCGGGGTCCTGGCTGTGCTGGGCAATCACGCCGCCGAAGCCCTTGACATATTCGAGGGCGCGGCGCATGAGGACGGGATCGGACACGCACTTGCCGTCGTCGGAGAAGACACGGACCTTCGAGCGCGAACGGGCCATCGAGCCGAGCGATGCGAGGTGCTTACCTTCCAAGCCCTTGGTAACGGCACCGACGGGGCGAACCTCGACCCAGTCGGCCTCCTCACCCAGGCGCAGCACCTGATCGACGATGGCCGCCGTGTCCTGCGTGGGCGTCGTGTTGGCCATCGCGTGCACGGCCGTGTAGCCGCCAACCGCAGCCGCGCGCGTGCCGGTAAAGACGGTCTCGGCGTCCTCCCCGCCAGGCTGGCGCAGGTGAGTGTGAATGTCGACGAGGCCGGGCAGGGCGATGAGGCCTTCTGCGTCGATGACGCGCGGGTCGTGCACGGCGTTGCGAGCGTCGGCACCGATCGCGACGATGGCGCCACCGGACAGCGCAATGTCGGTGGGCTCCCCGCCGAGCAGCGAGGCGCCGGTGATCAGGATGTCACGGGTCTGTTCAGTCATTGCTGTGTCCTTCCGATGCGAGAAGCAGGTAAAGGGCGGCCATGCGGATGCACACACCGTTCGACACCTGTTCGACGATGACAGATTGGTCTGAGTCGGCTGCCTCAGCGCAGATTTCGAGGCCTCGGTTCATCGGGCCGGGATGCATAACGACGGCGCTGGTGGCCAGCGTCGCGAAGCGCGCCGGGGTGAGGCCGTACTCCGCGTGGTAGGCGCCGGGTGAGGGGAAGAAGCCGCCGCCGGCGCTCGACATGCGCTCACGCTGCACGCGCAGCATCATGACCGCGTCGGGACTGGCCGCTAGGGCCTCGTCGAAGTTGTAGGAGGTGTCGCAGTTCCAGGTCTCCACCCCGATCGGCAGGAGCGTAGGGGGCGCGACGAGGGTGACGCGAGCACCCAGAAGCGTCAGAAGATCGACGTTGGAGCGTGCCACGCGTGAGTGGAGGACATCGCCGACGATGACGACGTGAGCGCCATCGAGGCCGGAGCCGGGGGTGGGCATGCCGTCTTCGCCAAGCGACGGCGCGTAGTGGCGGCGCAAGGTCATCGCGTCAAGGAGCGCCTGCGTCGGATGCTGGTGGGTGCCATCACCCGCGTTGAGGACAGGCAGATTCATCCAGCCGGCGTGCGCAAGACGGTGTGCGGCACCCGACGAGGAGTGGCGCACGATGACCGCGTCCGCGCCCATCGCCTCCAGCGTGAGTGCGGTGTCCTTGAGGGACTCGCCCTTGGAGACGGAGGAGCCGCGAGACTGGAAGTTAATGACGTCGGCGCTCAGGCGCTTGGCGGCGGTCTCAAAAGAGATACGGGTGCGTGTCGAATCTTCGAAGAAGAGGTTGACGACAGTCTTGCCCTGAAGCGTCGGAAGCTTCTTTACGCCGTGGCGCTGAGTGGCGGCCATCTGCTCCGCCGTGTCGAGGATCAGAATCGCCTCCTCGCGCGTCAAGTCACGGATCGAAATGAGATGGCTCAGGCTCATCTTTTACAGGCCTTTCCCGAGAAGGACGCCATCGCGCCCGTCTGTTTCGTCGAGCAGGATGGTGACGATTTCGTCACGGGAGGTCGGCAGGTTTTTGCCGACGTAATCCGGGCGAATCGGAAGCTCGCGATGGCCTCGGTCGACGAGGACTGCGAGCTGAACGGCCGCGGGGCGACCGATACGAGTGAGAGCATCGAGTGCAGCCTTGATGGTGCGACCGGTGTAGAGCACATCGTCGACGAGGACGACGGTCTTGCCGTTGATGCCGGTGCGAGGAATCAGCGTCTCTTTCGGAGCCCTCAGGGGCTGAGAGGCCAGGTCGTCGCGATACATCGTGGTATCGATAATCGCGAGTTCCGCGTAGGTGCCGGACACTTCGCGGATGCGATTGACCAAGCGGCGTGCCAACGTCGCGCCACGAGTGGGGATGCCTGCGATCACGAGATTATTGCTGCCGCCGTTTCGTTCGACGATTTCATAGGCGATGCGTGTCAGGGAGCGTGCGACGTCGCCAACTCCCAATACTTCTTTGCCGCGCGATGCGCGATCTGCGTGCACTTCGGCCACGCTTACTCCTTCCCCGCCTCACGGGACGGTCATTAAAGGATCTGTCGTACGTCCATCCTACGCTCCTGATCAGACGTGAGTGTGCGGCCTCCACGTGTGAAACACCACGTGGCGTGGCCGGATGGGTATGGAGGTGACGTCTTGATGCATCGTTTGACGCCCAATGAAAACGACGAAGTGCCCCAGAGGATGCGAAGCATGATACCCGGTAGGGGTATGTGGGAATACCCCTACCGGGTATTTCGTCTTCGATGACAATACGTAGTCCTGTTGGCGCTGCAATGAAAGGGACAAACCCGGTAAAATTCAATGAGCGCCGCCGGCGCTTCAGATACTTCACTATAGAAAGGCCACACCATGACGATCGAACAGCTTCCCCACCCCGAGGTTCACGGTGGCGGCTGCGGCTGCGGTGAACACGATGTTGTCGAGCCGACCATTGATGCGACCGCTATCCCCCACCGTCTGCGTCACGCGGCTGTCCTCGGCGCTGCCCAGTCGATGAACGCTGGCGAATCCTTCATCATTCGCGCTCCCCACCTGCCTCGTCCGCTGCTTGCGCAGATCGCGCAGCTGCCCGGCGAGTGGACCTTCGAGGTCATCGTCGATGGCCCCGAATCCTGGGACGTGCGAACGACTCGCCTGTCTCTGTGACAAAGCCTCATGACATGGTGAAGGCCGACTCTCGCATGAGAGTCGGCCTTCACCATCAATATGGAGTGAGCGCTCAGTACTCCTCGAGGAGTTCGTCGAGCTCGTCTTCGACGCTGCCGCCGTCCAGCGGCTTGGCACCGGCAGGCAGAGCGCGCGCGGGCGCTTCCTGTGCGGGCAGCTCATCGTCGGACGACGACTCGGCCTCATCGGAAACGTGCGCTTCCTCTTCCTCGGAGCTGCGACGGGACCATGCGGGGGACGCAAGATCCTTGCGGATCGCGTCGAGGACAGCGTTCACGAACGACGGCGACGTGTCGGTCGAGATCGAGCGAACGATCGAGATGGCCTCGTCGATGACGATGATCGGCGACACCTCGTCGTTTTCGAGCATCTCCCACACCGCCACGCGCATGACCGCGAGGTCGACGGCGGCAATGCGATCCAGGCCGGGCACGCGTGCGTGCGCCGAGATCAGAGAGTCGATGCGACGCAGGTTGTCCGCCACGCCGGCGATGATCTGGATCGAGAACTCCGGGAGCGGAGTCTGAGCCGCGGTGATGACGCGGCGCTCGCGCAGGAGGTCGCGCAGCACGTCGGGGTTGGACCCCATGCCGCGCTGGTCGGCCTCGTAAACGACGTCGGCCGCGCGCTTGCGGGCCTTGGTGCGCGAGGTGAAGCGGTGCTGCTTCGACATTACTCGGTCACGCGACCCGAGTACGAGCCGTCGCGGGTGTCAACCTTGACGCGGGTGCCTTCCTCCATGAAGAGGGGAACCTGGATCTCGTAGCCGGTCTCGAGGGTCGCGGGCTTGGTGCCGGCGGAGGAGCGGTCGCCCTGCAGGCCGGGCTCCGTGTGCGTGATCGTCAGAACGACGGTGGCGGGCAGCTCGACGAACAGGACGGTGCCGTCGTGCTGGGAGACGATGACATCCTGGTTCTCCACCATGAAGTTGCGGGCGTCGCCCACCGTCTCGGCGGGAACGTTGATCTGCTCGTAGGTGGACTGGTCCATGAAGACGTAGTCGGTGCCGTCCTGGTACAGGTACGTCATGTCGCGACGGTCGACGGTCGCGGTCTCGATCTTCAGGCCAGCGTTGAAGGTCTTGTCGACGGTCTTGCCGGACAGGACGTTCTTGATCTTGGTGCGCACGAAGGCCGGGCCCTTGCCGGGCTTCACGTGCTGGAATTCGACAACCTGCCAGAGCTGGCCGTCGATGACCATAACGAGGCCGTTCTTCAGATCATTGGTCGTTGCCACAGGGGTACCTCACTTGAGAAGGAATCAGTAATCAGGGGTCAGTTTACACGCGCGTGCGACCAAATCCGCGACTTCTTGCGGGGTGCGGGCACTCGTATCCACTGTTGTGTCGGCCACGGAGGCGTATACCTCTCGCGCTTGTTTCATCAGCTGGGTGAGCACGGCGCGTGGTGCGCCGAGGCCAACCGAGCGCGGAGCACCGAGGCCTTCTCGGCGTGATACCGCGGAAAGATCGGCGCTGAGTTCGATGATGAACGCGCCGTTTGCGCGCGCCCGCTCGATCGACGAGGCAGTGGCCGGGTCGAGCGGCGCAGAGGCGCCGAGCGTGACAATGCCCTCGTCGAGGCTGAGGAGGCGCTCGGCTTCTTCGCGCGCTGTGGCCCCCAGGCGCGGATCGCGTCCGACCACGAGGGTGCGCATGGGTGCGCCTAGGCGCGCCTCGACGGCTTCGTCGACTTCATACAGAGGAAGTTCGTAGCGAAGAGAAAGCTCGCGTCCAACGGTGGTTTTGCCGCTGCCCGTGACTCCGATCAAGACGATGAGGCTCATGCGCGAATGCCAATCTGTGAGGCTGGAGCAGCCAGCTCCTGCGGATCGACGGAGACCGTCCCCGGGTTCGCGATGCCGTCAAGGAGGACGAAACGCAGGATTCCGCGCCGCACTTTCTTGTCGGAGAGCATGATGTGACTGAGCTCGTCGAGAGTGCTTCCCTCGTAGCGGACGGGCAGGCCGACGCGTGAGAAAAGCTGGTCGTGGCGAGCAACATCGTCACTGCTGAGCAGTCCCCTGGCCTGAGCAAGTCGTGCTGCGAAGCAGCATCCGACGGCCACAGCGTCGCCGTGCCGCCAGGTGTAGTCGTTCGCGCGCTCGATCGCGTGTGCGAGCGTGTGTCCGTAGTTGAGGATTTCGCGCAGGCCGCCCTCCGTGAGGTCGGCCGACACGACGCGAGCCTTCACGGCGATCGCGCGGGTGGTGATCTCCGCGAGCTGCGGGCTGTTCGATCGCAGAAGCTCGCCCGGTTCCGTCTCCTCGACGATGCGCAGGATCTCCGGGTCGGCGATGAAACCACACTTGATGACTTCGGCCACGCCGGCCGCCAGGTCGGGCGTCGGGAGGCTCTCGAGGAGATCCATGTCGGCGACCACGGAGGTTGCCGGGTAGAACGAACCGACGAGGTTCTTCCCGACGGACGTGTTGATTCCCGTCTTGCCGCCAACGGCCGCGTCAACCATCGCGAGGAGCGTCGTCGGAACGTTGATGAGGGTGATGCCCCTCAGCCACGTGGCAGCAACGAAACCGGCCATGTCGGTGGTCGCTCCCCCACCCATGGCGACGATCGCGTCTTTACGCCCGAGCTGAAGGCGCCCGCACTCGTCCCACAGGGAGGCGACGACTTCGATGGACTTCCCGGCTTCGGCGTCGGGGTGATCGGCAGTTGACGCGTCGATGCCCTGCTCACGCAGGTACTGTGCCAACGCCTTCGCACGGCTCGCAAGAGGGCGCGCGTGAACGATAAGCACCTTGGTCGCGGCCTCATCGAGGGCCTCGCGAATCGGCTCGAAGCCAAGCCCGTGGCCGACCGTGATGGTCGAGGGGTGTTCTCCGGTGACGCGGATAATCGTGCTCATGAATCCTCCAACTGCTGAGCGATGGCTGTGACGACGTCGTCGACGGGACCGGGGCCAGACTCGACGACGATGGTGGCGACGGCTCGGTAGTGAGGCTCACGCTCGGCGCGCAGGCGCGCGAGCGTCCCGGACGGATCCTGAGCCAGCAGCGGCCGATGCGTCTTCGACGCGGTGCGGCGAACAAGCTCCTCGTGGGGAGCATCGATGTAAACGACCGTGTGCCCGGACAGGAGCTCACGAACGGCGGGAGTCGCCGCCGCTCCCCCACCCAACGACACAACGGCCTCGTGCGTGAGTGCGTCGGCTACTGCTGCGGTCTCCATCACACGAAAGGTTGGTTCTCCGTCGGAAGCAAAAATATCGGCAATCTGACGGCCCTCGCGCTCGACGATCAGCGCATCGGTGTCGATGTGGGCGATACCGAGACGCTCGGCTAAGAGCCTTCCGACCTTGGACTTGCCCGCACCGGGCAAGCCCACGAGGACGATGGGCCCCTGCGCACTCATGCGCGCTCCCCCACCACAGCGAGGTAAGCCTCAAGATTCCTGCGCATCTCGCTAACCGATCGGCCGCCCGCGTGATCCGACAGGGCGTCCGCGAGCACGAGGGCGACCTCGGCCTCGGCGATCACTGCGCCGGGCACGACCTGGCAGGTGTCGGAGCGCTGATGCAAGCCCACGGCTTCCTCACCCGTCGCGAGGTCGACGCTGCGCAGCGCGTGGGGAACGGTCGAAATCGGCTTGAAAGCTGCGCGCGCGACGATCGGCGCGCCGTTGGAGGTCCCTCCTTCGATGCCTCCGGCGTGGTTGGAGGAGCGGGTCAGATGTCCGTCCTCTCCCCGCACGATCTCGTCGTGTGCCGCGGAGCCGAGCAGAGCAGCCTGCGCGAAACCGTCTCCGATTTCAACGCCCTTGACCGACTGGATCGACATGAGGGCGGCCGCCAGGCGCGCATCGAGGCGCTCGCGAGCGGTCACGTGGGTACCCAAGCCGACGGGAACGTCGTATGCGATCACTTCGGCGACGCCACCAATCGTATCGCCCGCCTGCTTGGCGGCATCGACGGCCGCCTCGAAGCGAGCGTTATCCTCCGGATCAAGCGTGCGCATCGAGGCCTCGCATAGTGCTGCTTCGTCGGCGGGCGTGGGAGTCGACGAGGCCGTGGCTCCCTGCGCTCCGACGGAGACGACGTGGGACACGAGACGAATGCCCGCGACCTGCTCCAGGAGGGCTTCGGCGAGTACGCCGAGTGCAACGCGCGCGGCGGTCTCGCGGGCGCTGGCGCGTTCAAGAACAGGGCGCGCCTCGGGCAGGTCGTAGGAAAGCATGCCGGGAAGATCCGCGTGACCGGGCCTGGGCCTCGTCAGCGGTCGGTTACGAGCGATCTCGCGCTCGTCTCCCGTTCCCGCGTCAATGAGAAGCTCCGACGGATCGACCGGATCGGCACTCATCACTGTCTCCCACTTGGGCCACTCGGAATTGCCGATACGAATGGCCACCGGGGCACCGGTCGTCACACCGTGACGCACGCCGGCCAGGATAGACACCTCGTCGGCCTCAAACTTCTGGCGCGCGCCGCGACCGTAGCCGAGGCGACGACGCTCGAGGCCACGGCGCAGGTCTTCGGTCGTCACACGCAAACCGGAAGGCAATCCCTCGATCGTTGCAAGCAGTGCGGGTCCGTGCGATTCACCGGCGGTCATCCATCTCAGCATGCCTCCCAGTGTCCCACAAGCGATAAGCCTTGTGCGAAGCGGCTCTCACGAGCTGAACGGTCACGACTGAGGTGTCTGATCCCCGTTCGTAGCGGCGCCGGGTTCTGTACCGAGAATGTCGATGACGACGCACAGCGTGTCGTCACCGGCGGCCAGGTCCGGAGGGATCGTGATGGCGAGTCGAGACCCCACCTTCTGGTCAACGAGCGCCGTCGCGAGGCCCTTCATCGCCGTCCCCAGGTTGATGACCTCGGGCACACCGGTCTCCCACGTGGACACGCGCACGGTGCCGTCAGTCCAGCCGAGAACCGTGAACTGCGCGACGACCCGGTCGCCTTCGTGGACCTGCACCCCGTCGCCCTTGATAAGGGTCTGGGTCGTGACGCCGCCGGGAAGCGTGTCAATGTGGCTGATGATGGGCCCATCCGGGCTCATCTCGACGCTCATCGGGCCGACGCTGGCGTCGACTGACGTACCGGTTGCGATCGACGGGAGGATATCGACGACGTCGACTTCGATGGTGTTCGGCGATCCGTCGCCCATCGTGATGGAACGGAATGCGAGCACACGCGTCCCCTCGCGCTTACCGGTCACCAGACGCGAAAGGTCGTCATCGATCTGGCCGGAGCCGACGATACCGAGGCTCATCTGAGGACGGCCGGATTCGGAGAGCACGCGTCCGCTGGTTCCGTCGAAAGCGGTGACGGAGACGAGAACGGGTGATCCTTCGGTGATTTCGCGACCACTGCCCTCCTCGAGGACACGCGCTTTGAAACCGTCAATCTCCAGCGGTGCCTTGATCTCGATAGTCGGTGTCGCACCGACGCGGCCGGACACGGTCACTCGGTCAAACAAAGCGAGGGTTGGCGACTGCGTGGTGCCTCCGGGCACGCTCGCTTCGTCTGCAGTGGGGCGGGGATGGAACGCCCACCAGGCAAGCCCGCCTCCCGAGGCGATGAGAACCACTGCAAGCACAACGCGGAGGAGGATAGAAGCACGGGAGATGCCGCGGGAGCGCTGCGCTCGCGCGGCCGCGCGCTGGGAGGATCCGCGTGCGCGGCTAACAGCACGCGACTCAGTGGACGACGACTCGGGGCTCATGCGGGAATCGTAGGAGACTGAGCGTCGATCTGCGCGATGAGCGCGTCGACCCGCGGGTCGGTTGTGGCCAACGGATCCTGCAAGGACAACGGAATCGTCGAAGACTCGTCGAGGCGCACGTGCACCCAGTCGACGCTCAGGTCTGCCCGGGCGTCTTCGGCGGCTGCGATGATACGTCCGCGCAGACTCGCGCGGGTCGTCGCTGGGGCGATCGTCTGCGCGCGACGTACACCCTCGACGGTCGTGAGGCGTCGCATGAGTCCCGCGCGTTCCATTCGCTCCTGCAGACCTTGCGCGGTGATATCGGAGTACGACAGCTCGAGCCGCGCCACGCGTGGGTCAGCAAGGCTCGCACCACTGCGCGCGCAATACGATGTGAGGAGCTTGTGCTTGATCGCAATGTCGAGCTCGGTGTCGATGCCGCTCCAGTCACCGCTGGCGATGGCATCGATGCCCCTGCCCCACAGGTCGACGACATAGGCGCGCATCGGATCCAGCTCCGCGACGGGAACACGGGCGAGCACGCGCTCGCGGATTTCTCGTTGCAGCGCGACAGCGCTCGTCGTGCGACCACTGGCGAGCTCGAGGGGCACCGAGCCAGACAGATCCGAGTTGACTTCGCGGATCGCGCGCATCGGATCAGCAAGTGCCAGGTCTTCGATCTGCAGACCATCCTCGATAGCGTGAATGAGGAGCTCGGTCATCCCGACCTTCAGAGCAGTAGTCGGCTCGGCGACGTTCGTGTCGCCGACGATGACGTGCATGCGTCGGTATGCGCCGGAATCAGCCAAGGCCTCGTCGCGCGTGTTGATAATCGGGCGTGAGCGTGTGGTCGCCGAGGACACGGCGTCCCACATCTGATCCGCACGCTGGGAGAACTGGAGGCGCGGAGATGCCGCAGCGGTGTTGATCCACCCGTTACCGACGAGGATCTGGCGCGTCACAAAGAACGCGACGAGCGCATCGGCGACCTGACGGAAGTCGCGGCGCCGATGGAGAAGATAGTTTTCGTGGCAGCCGTAGGAATTGCCCTGCGAGTCCAGGTTGTTGCGGAACAGGTGCAGATGCAGGTCTGAGCCGAGCTCAGCCAAGGCCTCGTCTGCCTGGACGGCCAGATCCGCAAGCATGGAGGAACCAGCGCGATCCTGCTCCAGCAAATCCTCGAGACGATCGCACTCAGCAGTCGCGTACTCGGGATGAGCACCCACGTCGAGGTAGAGGCGCCCGCCGTTACGCAGGAAGAGGTTCGAGGAACGCCCCTGGTGCAAGAGCGGCTCAAACAGCTGACGAGCGGCGTGCTCGGCATCCATCGGGGCGGCCCCGCTCGGGGATGCGGCCGTGAGTCCGTACTCGGTTTCGATGCCGAAAACCCGGCGCCTCACGTCACTGGCCGCCCTTCTGGACAAATCCCTGCACGAAGGCCTCGGCGTTGGTTTCGAGGACGGAGTCGATCTCATCGAGGAGAGAATCGATCGAGGAGGTGCGGGCCTGAACCTGGCCGCCGGCCTCGAGCGCGTCGTCGATGGGGCTCGCTCCGCCAGCAAAAATCTGATTCGACATTGTTCCTTCTTCTTTCTGTCGTCGTTTATCGGGTGGAGGTGTCGCGAGCGTCAGCGATCGGGAAGCGAACGAGATCGCCTGCGCCGGGATCGAACACGAGCGACGACCATGACGCCTTCACGAGGTCGGGTCGATTGGCGACGGCCCATCCGCGAACGTGAGCACGAGTGTTCGTGGGCGCCACATCTGCGGCGCGCTCGACCTCCTCATCGGACACGAGGCGGCGCACCATTCCGGCCTTCGCGAGTCGGTAGACGAGGCCGTGGCTGGGACGCAGGTCTGCCCACTGCAGGTCGATGGCGGCCAGACGCGGATCGGTCCACTCAAGCCCGGCGCGTTCCTTCTGTCGCTTGACAAGCTGGTACTTGCCCACCCATTCAACCTCGGTGGCCACCGAGAAAAGATCGGCGCGCATGCGGTCAAGCACCGACTGCCAGAGAGTAAGGATCTCCTGGTCGGCCTCCGTGGGCGTCGTTCCGGTTTCCTCAAACGTGTCGAGCACCAGATCGAGGTACACCTGCTGGAGCTCTGCCGCCGTGTAGGCACCGCCCGCAGTCGTCACCTTGTAGTCGAGGTCGGGGTGATGCGACACGTTCCAGGTTTCCTGCACCGGATCGTCCATGACGATCGAGTCCCAGCGCAGGTCGGTACCCTGCTCGATCGCCCACAGCACGAGCGACGTCGTTCCGAAACGCAGGAAGGCCGACACATCGAACATGTTGCCGTCTCCGCCGATCACGTGGAGTCGGCGGAACTGAGCCGGATTCGCATGCGGCTCGTCGCGCGTGTTGATGATCGGGCGGTTGAAGGTGGTCTCGAGTCCGACCTCGTTCTCGACGAAGTCGGCGCGCTGGGACATCTGGAAACCGGGAACCTCGCTCTTTTGCCCCCGTCCGACGCGGCCGGCACCGCAGATAACGGGACGCGTCACCATGAAGGGCGTGAGCCCACGGACGATCGCATCGAGGTCCGTGATACGTGGCATCTGGTAGTTTTCGTGGGTGCCGTAGGCAGCGCCCTTGCCGTCGGTATTGTTCTTGACGAGGACGATGGGCTCTTCGCCCTGTTCTTCCAGGCGCGCCATGACGCGCTGCGCAATCACTTCGCCGGCACGGTCCCACAGGAGCGCGTCGCGCGCGCCGATCGTCTCGGGCGCGGAGTACTCGGGGTGCGCGTGGTCGACGTACAGGCGTGCGCCATTCGTGAGCACGGCGGTCGTCGCGGCTGGAAGGGCCAGTTCTTCCGGCGTCGGCCGGGCAACGCGCTCCGAACCGCCAGACGGTGCGAGGTGGTACGGATCGTCAGTCAGAAGCGATGGGTCGGCAGCCGCACGTGACATGCGCATGCCGCGCAGATCGTTGAGCGGGTCCTCCCCCGTGTAGTCCCAGCGGACGACGCCCGCGCCCTCGGCGGGCGTGCCGAGGCGGCTGATCTCGCCGTACGTGGTGACGACCTTCGTCGACAGAGCGATTGGGTTTGCCCATGCATCGCCCGGACGGTAAACGCCGTACTCGGTCTCTGTACCAATAATGCGTTCGCTGCTCATTTCACCGTTCCAATCGGCTTCACGCTGACGATTTCAGGAGCCAGCCCACTGGTGCGTGCCCAGTCTTCCGGCGAGGAGGTGGCTGCGAGCTCAAGAGACTCATTCATCTCCTCGTGGACACCGCGCAGCAGATGCTCCATGCTCAGGCCAGAAGCGGCTCCCGTCAGCGCGTCCTTAATCGCGTACTTCTTGGCGCGTTCGACGATGCCGGCGATGAGTGCGCCGGACACGAGGTCGGACAGGTAGATGCGCTTGTGGTCGCCGTTCACGAGGGTTGCAAGGAAGAGCGCAGTCATCTCATTACGCGCGTAGAGCGCATCGACAGCCCGTTCACTCATGCCTGCCACGGCCTCGTTGATGCCACCGAAACGCTCGATTTCCGAGGCGTGAATCGGCACCTGGGGCGTCAGATACTTCGAGAAGATGTCGAGGGCGCCACCGCGGTCGGGACGATCCACGCGGATGCGCACGTCGAGGCGGCCGGGTCGCAACACAGCCGGATCGATCATGTCCGCGCGGTTGGACGCGCCGATGATCACGACGTTATCGAGGGATTCGACGCCGTCCATCTCAGCGAGGAGCTGCGGAACGATCATCGTTTCGACGTCTGAGGACACGCCCGTTCCACGCGTGCGGAACAGGGCCTCCATCTCATCGAAGAAGATGACGACGGGAGTGTCACCGGCTGCGAGCGTACGCGCACGGGCAAAGATGGCGCGAATCTGGCGCTCGGTTTCGCCGACAAACTTGTTGAGCAGTTCCGGGCCCTTGATCGACAGGAAAAACGTTGATGCTCCCCCGCGCTTCGACAGTGAGTTTGCGACGGCCTTCGCGATGAGGGTCTTGCCCGAGCCGGGAGGGCCGTACAGGAGAATGCCTTTGGGGGGACGCAGACCAAACTGGCGGTACAGCTCAGGATGGTTAAAGGGCATCTCGATCGAGTCGCGCACCTGAGCGATCTGTTCGTCGAGACCACCGATGTCCTCGTAGGTGACGTCGGGAATCTCGGGGGTGAGCAGCTGCTCGACGTCCTCGCGCACGATGCGCTCAAATGCGATGCCCGAGCGGGCATCAACGACGAGGGAGTCGCCGGGGCGTAGGTTTCCGTGGCGCAAAGGGCCGGCCAGCTCGAGTAGGGTCTCCGCGCCGCCTTCCGTCGCCACGAGAACCCGGTCTGTGCCTACCAGCTCAAGCACGGACACGACCTGCCCGCTGCGCGGGAAGTCGTCTGCGGCAACGGCGATCATCGTGTCGTCGAGGCGCACCCACTGCCCGTACGACAGGTCAGTCACATCAAGCTTCGGGGCAACGGCGACACGCATACGCTTTCCGCCCGTGACGACCTCGATTTGACGCGATGCAGGAAACGCTCGCACGAAGGTGGCCAGAGTCTGTGGAGGCCGCGACACGTCGGCCAGCTCGCCCTGCAGGCGAATCAACTCGGTGCGCGCAGTCGTCAGCGCGGTGGTGAGGCGGCCGTTCTTTTCCTCCAGTGAAATTAGGCGTCGTTCGAGCCCCTGGCGGGCTTCAATCTCACTCATCGGATGCTTCCTCACGTCCCTCTGAGGCCCACGTGTCGGCCCGTGCAACAACGTCGCGGCGGACCTTGCGCACCTTCTTCTCGGAATTCACACGCTGACCGACCTTCTCCAGCGACCAATCCTGCTCATCGTCCCACGCGCCGGCCTGACCTTGCGCTGCCTTCGCCGGGCGCGTCGAACGCTCCTGCGGCGTGACACCGGGTGCCAGGAGGCGGGTAACCACCAGGAAACCGGTGTGAGCCACCATGCGGTGCTCGGGGCGCACAGCGAGGCCGTCGAGGTGCCACTCGCGGCGCATATCCTCCCAGGCGATTGGGTCTATAAAACGCTCGGAGGCGCGCAGATCCTCGACGAGACGCGACATCTGGGTCACGGTCGCGACGTAGCACACGAGCACGCCGCCCGGAATCAGCGCATGGGTGATGGCCTCGATGTTCTCCCACGGGGCAAGCATGTCGAGCACGACCCGGTCAACGCTACCTTCCTCGGCCGACCACAGCACCTCGTCAACGTCACCAACGCGCAGATCCCACGCCGGGTGGCGGCGGCCGAACCACAGATCGACGTTGGCAGCAGCGATGTCAGCAAAGTCCTGGCGGCGCTCTACGGAAATCAGACGGCCCTGCGGGCCAACCGCATCCAGGAGAGCCATCGACAGCGCGCCGGAGCCAGCGCCGGCCTCGACGACGGTCGCGCCGGGGAAGATATCACCCATGTGGGTGATGACGCCCGCGTCCTTGGGGTAGACGACGGCGGCGCCGCGGGGCATCGACATCACGTAGTCAACCTGGAGCGGGCGCAGAATCTGAAACTGACGGCCCTCCTCGGTGACGATCACCTGGCCGTCAGGGCGGCCAATAACGTCGTTATGGTTGAATCCGCCGCGGTTGGACTGGAAACGGCCCCCGCTCACAAGAATCACCTGATGGAAGCGGCCCTTGGGGTCGCGAACCTGAACGCGGTCGCCCTCGGAAAGGACACCTCGGCGGGTAGGCTGGCCAAAATCGTTGGCCGACATCGAATTATTACGCTGAATAGTCATTACGTAAATGATACCGCTTGCCACCTGTTGCGCCCATGGAAGGACACAGATGAGGGTGGGAGGGGTTAGCGTGGTATTCATGACAGACCTGATCACCCCTTCTGCGGACAAACGCACGTGGGAACCCGCTCTCTCGGCCTCGCGAGCGAAGGAATACGAGCGTTGCCCCCTGCAGTACCGCCTTCACGTCCTGGACGGCTACCGCGAACCGGAAACACGCGCGAAGGCACTGGGAACAATCGTGCATGCGGTGCTCGAAAATCTGTTCGCTCTGCCCGCTCAGGAGCGCACGCCCGAAGCTGCACGCGGCCAGGTGTGGCCGCAATACGAGGCCCTTGCGTCGAAGAACCCGGAGGTTCCCGCGTTATTTCGTGACGACGCAGACCGTGATGCGTGGCTTGACGAGGCTCGTGCGGTTATCGACGGGTACTTTGCGATCGAGCAGCCTCAGTGGATTGCTCCCGCGGCTCTTGAGCAGCGCGTGACAACGACGACCTCGGGCGGCGTGCGTCTCCTCGGTTTCATCGATCGCGTGGATCGTGCCCCCGACGGGCGTCTGCGGGTCGTGGATTACAAGACCGGAAAGGCACCCGGCCCGCGCTACGTGGACGAGGCCCTGTATCAGCTGCGTTTCTACGCGCTGCTCCTCGCGCGTACGCAGGTGCTTCCTTCTCGCATGCAGCTTGTCTACCTGAAAGCCGGCCAGGTTATTACCTTCGATCCTGAGGCCGGAGACATCGCGAACTTTGAGCGTCACATTGACCAGCTGTGGGACTCCATCGCCCGCGACATCGAGAACGACTCGTTCACACCGCGAAAGAATCCCCTGTGCAACTGGTGCGGCGTGCGAACGCTCTGCCCGGTGTTTGGCGGAACCACTCCCCCGCTCCCCGAGCAACATGCGCGGTGGCTGTCGCGGACTCGGCTAGGCTAGACGCATGGACTTGAAGCAATGCGGCCGCACCGGGCTCTACCTGTCGGCCATTGGCATCGGCACGCTCACCTGGGGGCGTGACACTGACGGCCCCGAAGCGCTCGACATGCTGCGCCGTTTCGTCGACGCGGGCGGCAACCTTGTGGAATGCTCCGCGTCCCATGGCGACGGCATGGCGGTCGATATCCTGTCCGAGGCCATCTCAGCTGTGGGTCGGCACCGCGTGGCGGTGGCGTGGCGAGGTGGCGTTCGCCGGGCGTCTGAAGGCGCGTGGGTGAGCGCCGCAGGGCGCGGCGATCTGCTGCGCAGTCTCGATGATGCCCTCGCACGGTTGGACACGGACTACGTGGACGTGTGGATGGTCGAACCGCGCCCGGAGGTTCCTCTGGAGGAAACGCTCGAGGCGGCAAGCGCAGCCTACCGCTCTGGCCGCGCGCGCTACGTCGGCCTATCGCGGGCGACGCATTGGCAGCTTGCCGAGGCCGTGACGCGCGGCGTGGTCGGCGCGGCCGCTCCGATCTCGGTGGTGGAGTTCCCCTTCTCGCTCGCCGATACCTCGCGCGCAGCGACGGTTGCCGAGCTGAGCGAACACGGTGTTGGTGTTATCGCCGCATCCGCGCTGGCCGGCGGTGCTCTGACTGGCAAGTACCGCCACTCGACGCCCGCGGACTCACGGGCCGCTTCACCTCACCTCCGCCATCTCGTGGAGGGCCACCTGACGGGTTCGGCGCGTGGCGTGATCGAGGCCGCCACGCGCGCGGGCGCAGGACTGGAGCGCTCGACGGGCGACGTGGCGCTTGCATGGGTACGCGACTATCCGGGCGTCACGAGCGCCCTCGTCGGTCCCCGTACTTTGCGCCAGCTGGAAACCCTGCTGGAATACACGGAGCCGTTGCCTGGGCCCATTCGGCAGGTGCTCTCCGAAGTGGCTCAGTAAGGCACGCTGCACGCGATCGTCACTATGTGTGAGTGCGTATAGACGGGTGGGGCCCGAACCAAACGGTTCGGGCCCCACCCGCCTATGACAAGTTGATGGTCGAATCAGTCGTCGACTTCGACGAACTCGTCGTCCTCATCCTCGTCGCCGTCTTCCGCATCCTCATCGGCGTCGTCGAAATCGTCGTCGTCCTCCTCGGAATCATCGAGAATGTCGAACGGCAGTTCCACGCCCAGCTGGGTGAAAAGAATGTCGTCGTAGGTGAAGAAGGCATCGCGCAGCGCAAGCTCGGCTGCTTCGAGCGCGGCGTCGTCGGCCTCGTCTCCATCGCGGGCGATGTCGAAGTGGTTTTCGAAAGCGTTGAGCAGGCGCGTCAGCGCGCGGCGGGCATCTCCAGTCATGACAGTCATTCTACCGTGAGACGGCGCACTTTATCAGGGGAGGTTGAGCTGCGAACGGATAACGGACACCATCAGGTCCGTTCCCTTGATCTCTGCCGTCTGCTCCGCGCCGAGAATGCGGGTCTGCCCATCTGCGTCAAGCAGCTGCGACGCGCCCATGTTCGGACCGAGGGGCAGGATCACCCATTCCTTCGTCGGCTGGTAGATGGCGTCGGGCTGCTCCCCTTCGATCTGCGCGGTGATGTTCGCGATCACGACGCGGGCCTGCTGGCGCGCGGCATCAGCACGCTTCGATTCACGCACGTCGGTGAGGTCACCGACAGCGTAGACGTTCGGGTGATCCACGACCTGCATGGTGCCATCGACGCGGATCGTGCCGTTGGGGTTCATGACAGACTCGTAGTCGCTGCCAATCAGGAAGCCGGTGTTGGCGCGGGCGCCGTAGCACTGGAACCACAGGTCGGCTTCGATGACGTCACCGTTCTTGGTTTCGACCATGAAGTGGCCGAGGTCGCCGACGTTCTGCGGGGGCAGGTAGGCCAGCTCCGAGCCGGTCACGACGCGCACGCCGAGGGTGCTCAGCTGCTCGCTGATCTCGTTGCGCAACGCATCGGTGTATCCGGGGGTGCCCAGGATCTGATCGGAGGCCTCGACGATCGTAATGTCCAGGCCCGGGAAGGCGTTGGCGAGCTCGCCGGTCAGCTCGATTCCGACGGTGCCACCGCCAACAATCATGACGGAGCGGGCGCGGCCGAGGTTCTCATGCAGCTGCTCGAGGCGGGCCTTGGCCACGGAGGAGCGGTAGGAGGAGTACTTCGCGGGGAACGGATAGGTCGATCCGGTCGCGAACACGACGTAGTCTGCCTCGATCGGGTCGTGGCCGAACACGTGAACGGTCGTGCCGTCAACGCGCGAGACAGTGCCGCGAACGACCTCGCCGCGGTGCAGCAGGTTCGTGTAGGGCATGAAGATGGCGTGTTCCCACACGGTGTCGACCGCGGCACGCAGCGCGGCTGCGTGGTGGACGAACTGGTCTTTCTGTTCGATGAGAACAACGTCCGCGAGGGGGTCCAGCCCCTTTGCGACCGTGACGCCTCCGTAACCTCCGCCGATGACTGCGACGCGTGCCATGTCTTTCCTCCTTATGAGTGGACCGCGTCTATTGTGTCACCTGGCGGGCACGAATGCGCGTGCTAGGGACCTTAGTCCGCGTCGTTAGTGTTCTCCGCCGTCTCCAGACCGAGACCACGGGCGATATTGGGCGCAAAGAAGTTGGGCCCCTTGAGCACCTTCCCGTCCTCACGCAGTTTGACGGAACCGTCGGGCATGAGCTTGGAAAGGTTCGAGGCCTGGACCTCGGCGAGCACAGAATCGAGGTCCATACCGGACTCGATCGCCATGCCGTAGATGACGTAGACGAGGTCGGCAAGTGCATCCGCAGCCTCGATGACGTCGCGCTCGCCATCGTCCGCTGCGACCGCTTCGGCGGTGGCCGCCTCGATAATCGCGCGGGCACGCTTGCCGTACACCGCTCCCATGAGTTCGGCGAACTCTTCGGCGATGAGGCTCACGCGCAATCCGAGGCGCTCGTAGGACAGCGTCGGATCGTCGAAGGAACGAATCGGAACCGAGTACGTGCGATGGAACTCCTGGACGAGCTCCATCGGACTGGGAGCGCCCTGCGCGGACGAGGTTGGGGTGTTCTTCTCGCTCATGCGTGATCCTTTCGAGACTGTTCCCAGGCCGTGGCCAGGATGTTCGTAAATGCGGTGATCGTTTGATGTCCGTCGACGAGGAACTGCGCGTCGAAGACGTAGGTCGGGACTGCGGTGACACCCATGTGCATCGCCACCTGGAAGTCCGAATAGACGCGGGACGCCCACTCCTCGTCGCCCACGGCGAGAGCAGCAAGTTCCGGTGGCATGCCAACGTCCTGGGCACACCCGATGAGGACGTCGGGGTGAGAGATGTCCAGGCCCATTTCGAAGTGCGCGCGCATGATGGCTTCGGCGACTTTCAGCTGCAGCGAGGACGGGCCTGCCACCGTGTCGGCATCAATATCCGCATCGCGCGCAGCTGCGATGACGCGGTGCGCGCGCGACGTCGGAGCAATGATGAGGTTATCGAAGTCGAAGCGAATGCCCTCGCGCGCGCCGAGCGCTTGCATACGTTCGTCAGATTCGCGTACTTCTTCGAGCGTAGCGGCACCGGATTCCACGAGGGCCACGACGCGGGGCTTGTCCACGGGGCCGTCAAGTTCCGGATCGAGAAGGAAAGCGTGCAGGTAGACCTCGACCTCGTCACGATGCTCGAAATCCTCGAGGGCTGCTCGCAGGTGCCGCAGCCCGAGATAGCTCCACGGGTCGCAGGTGTCGAGCCACATGTCGATACGCACGATGCCTCCTCACGGTTGATATGGAAAACCCCGGAGCCTTTCGGCCCCGGGGCATCTCGTGCGCGGAGGGGGACTTGAACCCCCACCCTCGTAAAATGAGGACTAGCACCTCAAGCTAGCGCGTCTGCCTATTCCGCCACCCGCGCAGGTGAGCGATGCGAACCGTTGCGATCCGCAAGCGAGTAGAAGCTTAACACGATGTCAGCGACATTCGCCAATCGAAACTAGGAGTCTTTTCCGTCGCCCCGCAGACGCGAGTCGAGAGTCGAGAAAACCTTTGCAATTGCGTCGATATCTTCGTCCGTCATGCCATCGAGAAGATACTCGCTGACGGTCTGCTGATGCAATTCTGTGGCAGCAAGCACAGTTTCGATTCCCTGGGTGGTGAGACACGCGTCGTAACCGCGGCGATCGACAGCGGACGGAACGCGCTCCACCCACCCGTCGCGCGATAGATTCGAAACGAGGTAGGTGACGCGCGACGGAGAATAAACAACGCGGTCAGCCAGCTCGCCCATGCGCAGACGATGGCCCGGTGCCTCCCAGAGGGTCAACAGGATGTTGTAATCGGGCATGGAAACCCCGTAGGTGCGCTTGAGGCGCGTCTCGAGAATGCCCTGCAGGCGCCCGGACGCCTCGAAGAAGACTCGCCATGCGGCAGCGCGCGCACTATTGGCCTGGACGATCGGCGTCAGTCGTGCTCGTGATTCCATGTCTCCCTCCTCGTGGTCGTGTCGGATGCTTCTCTCGGGATAATAGGGCATAGTGACTAAGAAAGCACCAACAACGCGGGGGAGTCACGTGTCTTTATCCATTTCTGTTGTCCTTTTTGACGTCGATGGAACGATCGTTGATTCCGCTCCTGCCGTCATGAGCGCATTTCGTGGCGCACTGTCAGACTATGATCTGCCGATCCCCGACGATCAGCGGCTTCGCACGTATGTTGGCCCGCCGCTGTGGTACTCCTTCGGCGACCTGGGGTACGAGGGTGAGCTCCTGGCCAACCTCGTGAGTGGCTATCGCGCGCGATACCAAGCCCACTTCCTTGATCCCGAGCCGTTTCCCGGGGTCATTGATCTGCTCCATGATCTTCACGATGCGAGCATCCCTCTGGCGACCGCAACGTCGAAGCAGGCACCGATGGCTCTGGCTCAGATGTCGCATCTCGGCCTGTCCGGCGTTTTCGATGTCATCGCAGGGGCAACCCCTGACCCGGCATCGAGCAAAGCAACCGTCATTCACGATGCCTTGACGCGCTTGGAGGAGCGCGGCGCCGACATCTCCTGTCCCGTCATCGTCGGCGACTCGATCTGGGACGTGCGCGGTGCCAAGGAGGCCGGCATTCCGGTGATTGGTGTTGGATGGGGCTACGCGACCGACGACGGCCTGGACGACGCGGACGCCGTGTGCGAGACGGTCGAAGACCTGCGTGCCTACCTCCTGGATGGCGTGGCGAAGCATACGCAGAGCACTCATTAGCGGAAGTCTCGGGAACGCACGTTGATCGGCAGGTCGACGGGAGTGATCCGGAAGGCTTGCACATTAATCGCACCGTCGCCCCATTCGAGCGTCCCGCGAACAAGGAGGGCGTTCGACTCCAGGCAGACGCGTCGAAATTTCTTCCACGCGCCCACCGACACGGAGACATTAACGAAACCCGTCTCGTCCTCAAGCGAGAGGAACGTGATCCCTCCGCCCGTGTGTGGGCGCTGCCGATGAGTGACGACTCCGGAGACGTCGACGATGCGTCCGGCCAGGTCCTGACCGAGATCGCCGGCCCGGAGGGCACTAGAGGGCAGCGATCCGCGCACGTAGCTGAAAGGGTGTTCCCCCGGGGTCAGCCCCGTCGTGGCGACATCCGAGCGCATGCGTTCCACCTCCGACAGCGAGGGCAACTCAGGCACGCGCGAACCAATCTCCGTGCCCGGAAGAAACGGCTGCCATTGACCGCCTCGAGCCTGCGGCTGCGCGAGTGCTCCCGCGGCCCACGCGCCCTCTCGGCGCCCCGCCCCCAGGCACTCGAGGGCGCCGGCCATCGCGAGCTTTTCCATGGCAGAGGCGCTCATATGAGCACGCCGTGCGAGGTCCGCCTGGCTCGTAAACGCTCCCTGGCGACGAGCTTCGACGATGCGTTCTGCGACCGCGCCCAGGCCTCGTACCTGATTCAGGCCGATGCGCACCGCGAGGCCGCTATCGACATCGAGGGGAACGGTGCCGCGCGAGGGTAAAGACTCCGGGCGCCCCGGGTTGTAGGACTCCCCCGCCTCATCCTCGCTCACGTGTTGCACGCTCGCGTCAACGAGTGAATCGTTGACCGACGGCCCCACCACGCGCACCCCGTGCCTGCGGGCGTCCTGCACGAGGGTCGCGGGCGAATAGAAGCCCATCGGTTGGGAGGCCAGGATCGCGGCGTAAAAGTGTTCGGGGGCGTGCACTTTCAGCCAGGAGGATGCGTACACGATGTGCGCGAATGAAAATGAATGAGACTCCGGGAATCCGAAGTCTGCAAAGCCCTTGAGCTGTTCGAAGATGCGCTCGCGTGTGGGCGCGTCAATGCCTCGCTCTTCCATGCCGGCCATCAGGTCCCCCTTCAGGGCTTCCATGCGCTCCGGGCTGCGTTTGGCCCCCATCGCGCGACGCAGCTGATCGGCACGTGCTCCCGACAAGCCCGCTGCGTCCGTCGCGATACGCATGAGCTGCTCCTGAAAGAGGGGCACACCGAGGGTCTGGCGCAGAGCGGGCTCAAGGAGCGGGTGCAGATAGGTGACCTCCTCGCGTCCCGAGCGGCGCCGCAGATAGGGATTGACTGAGCGCCCCTGGATCGGCCCCGGTCGGATCAGAGCGACCTCCACGACAATGTCGTAGAAGCAGCGCGGTTTGAGCCTGGGAAGCGTGTTCATCTGCGCGCGCGACTCCACCTGAAAGACGCCGACCGTGTCGGCCGCGCACAGCAAGTCGTAGACCCTCGGATCCTCCTCCGGCAGCGTATGCAGCCCCAGGGGCTGACCCTCGCGCCCGCGCACGACGCGTGGTGCCCATCCGCGCAGCTGATTCGGGGCGTCCCCCGTTCGCGCGCCGCCCGCCTGGAGCTCGTTGAAAGCGACGCGCAACGCCGTCAGCATGCCGAGCGATAGCAGGTCAAACTTCACGAGGCCAGCATCCGCACAGTCTTCCTTATCCCACTGGAGGACCGTGCGTCCCGGCATCGCGGCCCATCCAACCGGGCATATGCGTGACACCGGCTGATCGGTGAGCACCATGCCGCCTGAGTGGATCCCCATGTGCCGGGGAAGACGTGCGAGCGCCCGAGCCGCATCCCCAACGAGGGGTGGTACTTCTCCCCTGCCCTGGGACCAGGCTGTGGCCGTGCCAGCTGGGTATCCGAGGGCACGCGCGACGTCGCGGATCGCTGAGCGCGGGCGGTACGTGATGACGTTCGCGACCTGGGCGGCGCGATCCCTCCCAAACGTGTCGTAGACGTACTGGATGACTTCTTCTCGGCGGCAGGCTTCGATGTCGACGTCGATATCCGGCGGCCCCGAGCGCGCATCGGATAAAAATCGCTCGAACAGCAGGTTGTGGCGCACCGCGTCCACCGCTGTGATTCCCAGGCAATAGCACACCGCTGAGTTGGCGGCGCTCCCCCTGCCCTGGCAAAGGATTCCGTTGCGGGCACAAAAATCGACGATCTCTTTGACGATCAGAAAGTAGCCCGCAAAGCCGAGTCGCTCGATGACCCCGAGTTCGCGATCGATCGTCTCCCACGCCCGGGGGTGGTGTGCGCGTGATCCGTAACGCGCACGCGCGCCCTCGTAGGTGCAGTGAGCAAGCCAGCTGTCCGGGGTATGCCCGTCGGGAACCTGGGTACGCGGCAGGCGCGGGGCGACGAGGCGCAGGTCGAAAGCGCACGAGGCCGCGACCTCGCACGCGTTGTCGAGAGCCTGCGGGTGCGCCCCGTGCAGTCGCGCCATCTCCGCGGGAGAACGTAGGAAGGGGCGGTGCGCGCTCAGGTGAGCCTCCGCCTCGTCCAACGAGGAACCCAGGCGGGTCGCCGCCAGAATGTCGCCGAGCGCCTGCCTCGAGGGCGACGACATGCGCGCTCCGGTTGTCGCTACAAGCCGAGTTCCGCTCGCCCGCGCAAGCTCCGCGAGCACGTCTCCGACCTCCTCCTCGTCCCCGCGGGCTCCCTGCCATTCGACAAGCACGTGGTCGCGACTAAACGCGTCGACGAGCCCGTCCAGGACACGGCGTGCGAACACCGCGCCCCCAGCTCGCAGCGCGCGCATGAGAGGACCCCGCCTGCCACCAGTGAGGACGATGAGGTCACCTCCGGCCTCGCTTAGATTGACGAGGTCGTGGCGGGGATGGCGCTGCCCTGGTTCGTTCAGCGCTCGCTCACTCACGGCTCCCACGAGATTCGCGTAGCCGCGGGGGCTGGCCGCCAGGATGGGAAGGCGCATCCCCGGATCTTCCGCTCCGGGAGCGAGTCCCCACCCCGGGGCAGATGAACCCGCAACGATGCCTCTCAGAGCGTCTGACACGAGCGTCAGCTCAGCGCCGTACACGATCGGCAGGCCGGCCGCGCGGGCAGCCATGGTCGTCTGAACCGTGGAGTACATGCCGTCGACGTCGAGAATCGCGAGAGCGTCGAGCCCGAGGCGCGCAGCCTCCTCCACCATGCGTGCGGGCTCGTCGGTCCCGTCGAGAAAGGTGAAGGCGCTGTGTGCGTGCAGTTCTGCGTAGTGTCGTTCCATGGTCACCTACCCATTATATAGAACATATGTTCGACGATGATGGTGTGCATGTGCGTTCGCGTGGACAGATGGGCAAACGGAGCCCCTCCCGCGATAGTCACAAGCCCTATGCTGGGAGCATGGAATCCATGCTCGCAGCGTCGCTCCGCTCCCCCGGCGCCCTGGTACTCGAGGAACGCCCTATTCCGACGCTCGGCCCTCGCGACGTTCTCCTTGCCGTCGAAGCAACGACGCTGTGCGGGACGGACCTGCGCATCGCGACGGGACAGAAGACGAACGGCGTTGCCCCGGGCGTGGTCCTCGGGCACGAAATCGCGGCACGCGTGTGGCGCATCGGAAGTGACCTCACCGCGGGGGTCGACATTCCCGCCCCCGGCACGCAGGTCGGACTCGCTCCGGAGATTGCCTGCGGACACTGCGCTCCCTGCACGAGTGGGCGCTCCAACGTGTGCGCGAACATGCGGCTGTTTGGAACGGGGGTGGATGGAGGCCTCGCCGACCTGATCCTCGTTCCCGAAGAAGCACTCGCGTGCATCACCCCCGTTACTCGCGACATCGCCCCACCCCACCTCGCGCTCGCGGAACCACTGTCCTGCTGCCTGCGGGCGACGTCGCGCCTGCCCATCGAAGTCGGCTCCCGTGTTCTCGTCCTGGGAACGGGCCCGATCGGACTCATCCACTGCGCGCTCGCGTTTTCCGCCGGCGCGCGCGTCATGGCGTGCGGCCGACAAGCACGCCTCGACCCCGCGCGGGCGATGGGAGCTGAGGTGACGACCGCCGCCCAAGACGAGGATCTTGTGCGTGAGGTCCGTGCGTGGGCTGACGGCCTCGGAGCAGACGTCGTCATCATCGCAGTCGGAGACCCGGGCCTCGTCCCCATTGCCGCCCAGTGTGCGCGCATCGGCGGCCACGTGTCCTTCTTCGCAGGCTTCCCCGCGGGGACAACGGCTCAGATCGACCCAAACCTCGTGCACTACCGCGAACTCACCATCAGCGGCAGCGCCAACGCGACTCTTGATGACTACGCGGCAGCCGTTGAAACGCTCTCGAGCGGACGCATCGACCTGTCGCCACTCATCACACACGAGTATGACCTGTCCGACGTTAGCGATGCCCTCGACGCCGTGCGAACTCGCGCCGGCCTCAAGGTGGCCGTGCGCCCCAGGGGCGTCACCGCCCGTTAGTCGAGGAGCCCGCGCAGGTCCGCCTCGCTCAGGCGGGCACCCGTCCCGGTCCCGTTCATCACCGAGGAAATGAGCTGGCGCTTGCGATCCTGGAGTTCCACAACCTTCGCTTCGATCGTATCCGTCGCAACCATTCGATAGACGTTGACTTTCTTCGTCTGACCGATGCGGTGCGCGCGATCAATTGCCTGCTCCTCGGCGGCAGGATTCCACCAGGGATCCATGACGTAGACGTAGTCCGCCTCGGTGAGGGTCAAGCCGGAGCCGCCGGCCTTCAGGGAGATGAGGAAAACCTGGGCCTGACCCGAGCGGAACTTCTCGATGACCTCGGCGCGACCGCGCGTCGATCCATCGAGCTGAACGACAGATATTCCACGGCGCTCCAACATGTGTCGGATACGCTCCAGGAACGAGGTGAACTGGCTAAACACCAGCGCCTGATGTCCGAGTGGCACGATCTCATCCAGGCGATCCGCCAGATATTCGATTTTTGCCGACCCCACGTGCGCATACGATTCTTCGACAAGAGCCGGATCGAGCGCTAGCTGCCGAAGCCTCGTGATCGATGCGAGCACGCTCATCCGGTTCGCATCGACGTCGCGCAGCAGGTCGAGAATCCGCGCGCGCTCGCGCGCCAGGTACTGGTCGTAGATATGACGGTGCTCCTTACCCAAATCGACGCGCACAATGTCGACGATCTTGTCGGGCAGATCCGGAGCGACCTCCTCCTTCGTGCGACGCAGGATAAAGGGCGCAACGTAGGCCGTCAGACGCCCGAGCATCGCCGAATCCGCACCGTTTTCGATGGGCCTGCGCACCTGCTGCTGGAACGTCTCCCACGGGGGCAGGAGGCCGGGGCAGGTCAAGGAGAGCAACGACCACAGATCTCCCAGCGAGTTTTCGATGGGGGTACCCGACACCGCCAACTTCCAGGGTGACTCAAGATCGCGAAGCGCACGGTAGGTCGCCGTGCGGGGGTTCTTCACCACTTGCGCCTCGTCGATGACAATTCCGCCGAGGCGCACCTGGCTCCACTGATCCGCCTCTAGGCGCACCAGGGTGTAGGAGGTGACAACGATATCCGCATCGGCAACCTCTTGCGCAATCGTTGTGCCGCGTCGGGTCGCCGTTTCAGTCACTCCACGCACACGCAGATGCGGTGTGAATTGTTGGGACTGTTCGATCCACACACCGACGACGGATGTCGGAGCGACGACGAGAACCGGCGTGCCCCTTTCCTCGGACTTGTGGGCGCGCAATGCCGCCACCGCCGACAGGATCTGAACGGTCTTACCCAGACCCATGTCATCAGCCAGAATTCCACCGATGCCACCGGACAGGCGAGCCGTCAACCACGCGTGCCCGCGCCGCTGGTACGGGCGCAGGATCGAACTCAGCGACGGCACCGGCGGTAAACCCTTATCCGTAGAGCCGTCGCGCAGCGGAGCGACCCGCATCCTCCAGGCGTCGCTGATGCGTACGTGGTCGGATGCACTCACGAAGATATCGACGACGCCGACCTGCATCGGCGTGAGTCGGACCCCCTCACCGTCCCATCCCGCCAGGGTGCGAGCCTCCTCCAAGAGAGCCGCCAGCGATCGAATACGTTCGCCGTCGAGGCGCACCCACGTTCCCTCGACCTCGACGTAGTCCTGCCCGCCTGCGATCGCCTCGAGCGCGTCGCGCACGCTGATCGTGACGCGGCCGAGGCGCAGGCGCACGTTGAGGTCGAACCAGTCGCGTTCGGCAGGGTCAACGTTGACATCGACGTCGAAACCGTCTTCTCGCACGTCGATCGCACGCACGTCATCCGCGACATCCCACACAAGGCCATCGACGCCGTCAGAATCGACAACCGCGTCCAAGAATGCGGGAACGCGCCAGGGAGACAGCCGCCCCGTTCTCGGAGGCGCGGTCCACAGGGCAGAATTCAGCCCGCGGCCCCACGACTCGACGCGACCCACTATCTCGGCTACGGCCTCGTCGCCCATGCAGTGGGCCACAGGAGTGCGGGAGCGTGACTCACCCTGGCAGTACTCGGCCCACCAGCGCACCACGACCGATTCCCCGTCGCGACGCACCGTACCCACAAGGGACACGTCCGGGCGAGCCTGAGCGTCGAAACTCCCATCGGAAGACGCCATCGAAAAGCGCCTGAGGAGGGCAGGGAGCCACGTGCCACGAAATTGGGCGACATCTTCAACAGGAATGTGCAGGCCACGATCGAGCGGAAAGCCATCGAGCGTTCCCAGCCCTTCGATGCGCGCGATCGTGCGTCCTCCATCCAGCAACAGCACGCTTGCATCGCGGTCGATGCGCGGCCTCGTGATCACCTCGTCTCCGTTACGCGCGACGACTCGCACGTCAAGGCCGTCGGAACCTGAGCGCACGTCAATATCCGCGTCCCATGTCGCGTGCGAGAGCACCACCAACTCACCGGCGTCGGGCGAGGCGTACAGCTCAACCCCAGCCCGCACCAAGCGCGACAGCCACGCGTAGGCATGCTCACCCAGCGAGCTGAGCGTCACCTCCGTGCGCGAGTGCCACGAACGAGATTCACGCGACAGGCGATAGCCCTCGCGCATGAGAGAAACGTGCGTGGGATCCAAGCCATCCGTCACTGACGCCCACTGAGTCGCTGTTAGATCAAGCCACGAGGCTCGCTTCGTCGTCCACCCCGATGAGGAGCTTGCGCGCAGGGGGATAAGAGACGGCTCGACACCGGGATCATGCGCGTCGACAACAAGGGCCAACGGCTCGCCCAGGCGGTCGCCGTCGGAGCCCAGCATCTGCTCGAGAACACGGCTCCACTCAGGTACCGAACGCTGCTTGTCACGCGCTTCTTCGCGTCCGACGATGAGGACCGCGACCGTATGCGGACAGTCACTGCGCAGCGGGCATGCACACGCCAGGGAGGGCCGCACTGCACCCTGCGCGACGCGCACGCGATAAGTTAGCCCAGCTTCCTTCACGCGCGCCTCAGCCTGCTCGCCATCCTCGCTCCAGGAAAATTCCCGCACCGCGCCACCGCGCGCCAAACGCAGGCCGTTCGCCCACGCCGCCGGACCAACGAGGGCCATCATGTCGTCATCCGACAGTGAGGCCAGCGTGTGCGACAGAGATACCATCCTTTCAGTCTACGGCACCCACCCATCCCCAGCACCGGCTCACTGGGCCATCCCTTCGATCGCCCACTCGCCGTCCTCCCAGACGAGAAGAACGTCCCGTCCATCCTCAAGCAGAGTCCTCATGTAGGCACGAGGCCGCTCCTGGGCCCACCAGCGCCCTCCCACCGGCCAAGGCCCTTCCACACGCGCGATAGCGACGCGGCGCCCCCTCCCCGACACGGATTGCAGGGCATCACGCTCGCTTACGAGGTAGGCGGGCGCAGCGCTCAAGGCCCCCCGATGGTCCACACGCACATCGTCGAAGGCGCCCGATGGGCCAACGATCCTCACGCGTACAGGCTCGTCAAAGAGCGTCGCCGGAGGCTGAGCGATGCGCCCGTCCCACGCCCCCTCGCGCGGACGCAGGAGAGGGTCGCTCCCCCATCTGGCCATCACGACACGGCTGCGCGGATCATATCCGCCCTGCACCCGCGGCATCAGGAGAGCATCTGGCCCCGCCATGCCCTGGATGCGCACGACGCTGCGCGAGACATCGCGCTCGCGGTCCGACCGCCCCCACAACGCCGACGCACTGTGTCCCACCCGCGGGTCACATGCGGTCACGCGTATACAGGTCACTGCGCCGCTAGGTCCTTCGACGCCCGAAGTCCACCCCGCGAGCGTCCACCGGACGCGCAGCGCAACGTCGTCCGGCGCACACATGTCGCATCCGCTCCACGTGCGAGTGCGCTGGCCACCCCCGCCATCCTCCACGTCGATGCGCAGCGTCTGCGAGACGAGTCCACCCTGCCCCAGCCTTTGAGACAGGTCTCGTGAGATGCGCCCAATGGGCACCATCATCGTGTCGATGGAATCTCCACCCACATCAATGACGCACTCCATCGTGATGTCTGGTTGAACGCGCCCGGCCAGCGCGATGGCGCTGTCACCTCCGGAGGCGAGAGTCCAGAGCACTTCACCGACGTCACCGAAGCGCTCGCACACACGGCCTCGACCCAGCGCCAGAAAATCCGCGCACGTGTGGACACCCAGTCCTGTCAACAGCTCAATGGCGTCAGTTGCTCTGTCAGTCATCGCGACAGGAACGGCCCACAGGGCGCGATGTAGCGGTATGCGCCCCAGGAACGATTGGCTTTCTTCGGTAGGAACAATGCGTCCCTCGCGCGCCGCCTCCAGGGATGCGACCGGACCATCGGCAATGCCAACAAAACACTCAACGCCGACGGCTTCTTCAATCGCCGACACGAGAGCCAAGGCGGCGGCCTCCTCACTCCCGTGCCAACGGGCGGGGCCGCGCGCCCGACACCTGGCCACTCCGGGGCGCACGCACTCCACCCCGGCTGCCACCGAATCAAAGGCGTCGACAACGGCACCAAACGCTCTGGCCTCGCGATCAGGGTCGCGAGGCAAGCAAACGAGATCGGGGCACACGTACGTCGCCTCTCGTATGCTCATGCCGCTCCTGACCCCGGCGCGCCGAGCAGCGTCGCTGGCAACCTCGACGCGTTCGCTATGCACGACGGCACCAGCTCCCCCCAGCGGTAGATCGACTACGAGGCAGTGGACGGGCCAATCGGGCACCCACACCACCATGTCACGCACCTAGATCACCAGCCGCATCCGTTGACGCACCCCGTCGCGAGAGAGGCCCGGCCAGGGGCGCAGTGTCACGATGGTGCGTCCCATCGATCGAGCCCGAGCGGCCAGGGCCCTCTGTTGTGTACCGGACAGTTCAGGAACGTCGAGGCAGACAACATCGCAGGCCTCTATCAGAAGGGAACACAGGTCCCCCACCTGGTGATCTTTCCCTGCGTTTAACACCAGAACACGGTCGAGGTCCATCCCCTGCTGCGAGGCCCATTCCCAGCCGATATCACCCACTCCACACATGCCGATCCATCCCTCGGAGGGGCACACGTCGATCAGCAATCGGATGAGCTCGGCTCTGCCAGCCGGCCCCAGAAGCACAGGAGAAGTACCCATCTGCGCATGCTCAACATCGTCACGCGTGCGCAGTCCAACAGCCTGTTCGGCACGGTTCAACACGTCGCGCGCCGTCAGTAATCGCGCGTGCGCATCGGTCACGATTCCCCCTCCCAACAATAGAACATGTGTTCGATAGTGGAAGTGTAGAACCCCGCTCACACATCTGCGTCCCGAACGCCGATCGCGCGCGAATAGGTCACAATGGAAACACCAAGAAAAGGAGCACGCATGAACATCGACCAGCGCCCCCTTGCACCCAGCCCCTACGAAGGCCTGGACGTTCCCACGTTCACACTGTCGTCGAGCGTTCTCACCGACGGCGCGCCAATGCCCGAGTCAGCGACCGCCGAGGCCGGATCCCTTTCCCCGGACCTCACATGGCACGGCTTCCCCGAGGGTACGGCGAGCTTCATGCTGACCTGCTTTGACCCAGACGCCCCGATCCCCTCGGGCTGGTGGCACTGGGCGATTCTTGACATCCCGTCGTCCATGACCCACCTGGAGGCGGGCGCCGGAGCATCCGACCTCATGCTGGACGGTCCAGCTTTCCACCTGCGCGGTGATGCGGGCGAGGCCTCCTACTTCGGAGCCGCTCCCCCCGTCGGTGACCGCCCCCACCGCTACGTATTCACGGTGCACGCCCTCGACACGGATTCGCTGGGGCTGGATGACGACGCGACCCCAGCCATGGCCTCGTTCGCGGCGCTCGAGCACACGATCGCACGCGCATCCCTGACCGTTACCCACCAGGCTTGAGGACTATGCTGCACATTATTTTTTGGGAGCCGGAAATCCCCGGCAATACGGGAGCCGCTATTCGCCTGTCCGCATGTACGGGTTCCATGCTGCACCTTGTGAAGCCTCTGGGATTCGACATGGATGACGCGAAGCTTCGCCGTGCGGGCCTGGATTACCACGACCTCGCACACGTGAAGGTTCACGACTCCCTGGACGAGGCGCTCGCCGAGGTTCCGGGACGCATCTGGGCACTCACGGGCCACGCGACCACCATGTACTCCGACGTCACCTATGCCGACGGGGACGGTCTCCTCTTCGGACGCGAGTCGGTAGGACTGTCCGAAGACGCAATGAATCACCCGCGCGTGGAGGATCGCGTGCGCATCCAGATGGTCGACGGGGTGCGCTCCCTCAACTTGGCCAACTCTGCATCGATCGTCCTGTACGAGGCGTGGCGCCAGCTGGGTTTCCTGAACGGCGTCTAACCCGACGACAGATATGCAACGAACGAGGCCCGGGTCGGATCACTCCGCTGGGCCTCGTTTGTCACGCTCATCGCTCGTTCAAGCAGTGGGTCAGTGCGCCCTCCACGGGACGGACGGACGTTCGACCTGCTCCGCAAGCGAGACAATCCTGCGCGGATTTGACCGCCACATCCAGATCAAGCCGATGATCGACACGATAAGGGGCAGGTAGTAGAAGTCGACGCCAAAGCCGGTCCACGCTGAACGCGCAGAATTGAGCTCATCCAAGCCGAGCGAGGCGACCCACAAAATAATCGGAATAGCGATCGAGAGAGAGATCGTGACCCAACCAACCAGGCGCATGCGTCGCCCGTTGTGGGTGAGCGCCGTGGCCGCGATGAGATAGTCAATGCCCGCGAGCAGCGCGACGATGCGAGGACCCCAAGGCTGCCCCTGCGCATGAAAAAGATCCAGGATAGCCGTCACGAGAATCCAGGCTCCGAGGAGCCAAAACAAAGCGATGATGATGCGGCCGAGCCCAAGCGATGGCGGGCGCTGATCGCGCGCACCGACGGCCTCGTTCGTCGTGTCATGTCCGTGCACATGTCCGATCCTACCGACAGCACTGTCGAGATGCATCGCATGAGGGATGAGCGCCGCGCGCAACGACGCCGTGTGGCCTGATGCACCAGGATGGAACACCGAGCTTCAGGACAGCGTTGCATAAACGTGGGACAATAGGCCTATAAGGACCGTGAGGCCCGCCATGAAAACAACCATCTGAGCTTCGGCTCATCAGCGAGGAGTTTTAAACCTTGAGCGAATCGACCTACGACATCGTCATTCTGGGTGCGGGTTCCGGCGGCTACGCGACCGCCCTGCGCGCTGCGCAGCTCGGCATGAAGGTCGCCCTCATCGACGGCGATAAGGTGGGCGGCACCTGCCTGCACCGCGGCTGCATCCCGACGAAGGCGTACCTGCACGCCGCAGAGACGGCCGAGGCCGTGCGCGAGTCCTCCAAGTTCGGCGTGTCCTCCACCTTCAATGGCATTGACATGGCTCAGGTGGGCAAGTACCGCGACTCGGTCATCTCCGGCCTGTACAAGGGCCTGCAGGGCCTGCTCAAGTCGCGCAACGTCGAGGTCATCTCCGGCTGGGGCCGCCTCGCCGACGCGAACACGATCGAGGTGAACGGCCAGCGCATCACCGGCCGCAACATCGTTCTGGCGACCGGCTCCTACTCGCGCTCGATCCCCGGCCTCGAAATCGGCGGCCGCGTGATCTCTTCCGACCAGGCCCTCCAGATGGACTGGGTCCCCTCCTCGGCCGTGATCCTCGGCGGCGGCGTCATCGGCCTGGAGTTCGCGTCCGTGTGGCGCAGCTTCGGCGCCGAGGTCACGATCATTGAGGCCCTGCCCCACCTCGCCAACAACGAGGACGAGGCCATTTCCAAGCAGCTCGAGCGCGCCTACCGTAAGCGCGGCATCAAGTTCCACACGAACACCCGCTTCGCCTCGGCCACGCAGAACGAGCAGGGCGTGCACGTCACGACCGAGGACGGCAAGGCCTTCGACGCCGACGTCCTTCTGGTCGCTGTCGGACGCGGCCCCGTGACCGAGGGGTTGGGCTACGAGCAGGCCGGCATCACGCTGGATCGCGGCTTCGTTATCACCAACGATCGCCTGCACACCGGCGTCGGCAACATCTACGCGGTCGGCGATATCGTCCCCGGCCTCCAGCTGGCACACCGCGGCTTCATGCAGGGCATCTTCGTCGCCGAAGAGATCGCCGGCCTGAACCCGACGATGCAGGCTGATATCAACATTCCTCGCGTGACGTTCTGCGAGCCGGAGATCGCCTCCGTCGGCATGACCGAGAAGCAGGCGCGCGAAAAGTTTGGAGACCAGGTGCGCACCGTTGAGTACAACCTCGCCGGAAACGGAAAGTCGTCTATCCTGGCCACATCGGGCATCATCAAGCTGGTCTCGGTTGAGGGCGGTCCTATCGTGGGCTTCCACGGTATCGGCGCGCGCATCGGCGAACAGATTGGTGAGGGCGAGCTCATGGTGAACTGGGAGGCGTACCCCTCGGACGTCGCTTCCCTGATCCACGCGCACCCCAGCCAAAACGAGTCGCTCGGCGAAGCGGCTATGGCGCTGGCAGGCAAGCCGCTCCACGTCCACAACTGACCGAAATTTTTTAATAGGAGAACACACATGGCAACTTCAGTGACCATGCCCGCTCTGGGCGAGTCCGTCACCGAGGGCACCGTCACCACGTGGCTCAAGCAGGTCGGCGACACCGTCGAGCTCGACGAGCCCATCGTTGAGGTGTCCACGGACAAGGTCGACTCCGAGGTCCCTTCCCCCGTGGCCGGCGTCCTGCTGGAGATCCTGGTCCCCGAGGATGAGACCGTCGAGGTCGGCACCGAGATCGCTCGTATTGGCGACGCGTCCGAGGCATCGGCAGCCCCTGCTGCTGCACCCGCGGCCGCTCCCGTCGAGGCTCCCGCCGCGCCTGCTGCAGCTCCCGCTGAGACCGCTGCCGCCCCTGCCGCCACTCCCGCGCAGGGCACCGAGGTGCGCATGCCTGCTCTGGGCGAGTCCGTCACCGAGGGCACCGTCACCACGTGGCTGAAGTCCGTGGGCGATGCCGTCGACGCCGACGAGCCGCTGCTCGAGGTATCCACGGACAAGGTTGACTCCGAGGTTCCCTCCCCCGTCGCCGGGTTCCTGGCTGAAATCCGCGTTCCCGAGGACGAGACCGTCGAGGTCGGCACCGTCGTCGCGATCATTTCTTCGTCGGCTCCCTCTGCTGCTCCTGTTGCGCAGGCTGCGGCACCGGCAACGCCGGCAGCCCCCGCCGCTCCGGTTGCTCCGGTTGCTCCCACAGCGCCTGCTGCTCCTGCAGCACCGGTCGCTCCGGCGGCTCCCTCCGCTCCGGTTGACCCGTTCCCGAACGCGTCGACGCTGGCCCAGACGGCTGCTGCTGCTCCGGTTGTTGAAACACCTGCCGTTGTGACCGGCTCCGCCTACGTCACTCCCATCGTGCGCAAGCTTGCCCGCGAGCTCGGCGTCGATCTGGCGTCCGTGTCGGGCACGGGCGTCGGCGGACGCGTTCGCCGCGAGGACATCGAGGCTGCCGCCGCTGCCGCCCGCGCTGCCGTTGCCGCTCCCGCTGCACCGGTTGCACCTGCGGCTCCCGCCGCACCGGCCACCGCTGTCCGCGAGCCTTCGCCGCTGCGTGGCACGACCGAGAAGATGTCGCGCCTGCGCCAGACGATCGCGCGCCGCATGGTCGAGTCTCTGCAGACTGCGGCTCAGCTGACCACGGTTATCGAGGTCGACGTCACGAAGGTTGCAGCTATGCGCGCACGTTCGAAGGACGCGTTCCTTGCCAAGCACGGCACCAAGCTGACGTTCCTGCCCTTCTTCGTGAAGGCCGCGACCGAGGCACTCGCCTACCACCCGAAGATCAACGCGACCATCAACGACAAGGAGGTCACGTACTTCGACTACGAGCACGTGGGCATCGCCGTTGACACGCCGCGCGGTCTGCTGGTCCCGGTGATCAAGAACGCTGGAGACAAGGACATTGCGGGCATCGCAGCATCGATCAATGATCTGGCTGCTCGTACTCGCGACTCGAAGATCGGCCCCGACGAGCTGTCTGGTTCGACGTTCACGGTGACGAACACCGGTTCGGGTGGCGCACTCTTCGATACGCCGGTCCTCAACATGCCGGAGACCGCGATCTTGGGCGTCGGTACGATCGTGAAGCGTCCGGTCGTGATGAAGGGCGCCGACGGCGCTGACGTCATCGCGATTCGCTCGATGGTCTACCTGGCGCTGTCCTACGACCACCGCCTGATTGACGGTGCCGACGCTTCGCGCTTCCTCATGGACGTGAAGAAGCGCCTCGAGGAGGGCGCGTTCGAGGCCGACCTCGGACTCTGATCCTCACCGAACGCTGATGGGGTGGGCCTCGCATGAGGTCCACCCCATCAGCATTACTTGGTCAGCCACACAGTTGTCAGGCGGTTATTGCGCCGCGGCACCACTTTGCTGTTCGGCAGGCTCTGCCTTCACGACCTTTCCCGACACGGGATCAACGCGAACGCGAAGGTCGGTCGCTTGCGGCTCCGCGCTCGCCTCGCAAGTTCCCGCTCGGCATGTTTCCGAGGCGAGAACCGTCAGCGTTGCGCCGACATCGATAGCTCCTGGCTCACACGCCAACACGGACACGTTATCGATCTGGGAGGACAACTGCGCAACGCGCACTCCGTCGCTTCGCATCGATGCGATGCGTTCCTTGTCTTGTTCGAGCAGCTCACCGCCGAGAACACTCTCCAGAGACGCGGGATCACCGGCCACTACGGCCTCGTCGCGCGTGCGGATCGCGCGGTTAATCGTTTCTGAGAGCGCGGAAACATCGCATGCTCTACCGGCCGACTGCTCGAGCGACTGTGATGGCTCGCTGTGGACAGGTACCTCCCCTTGAGCATCGCTCGAACCTACGCGCAGCAGGCCGTAGGCCATGATGGACACGCCCGCAACAATCGCTGCCAGCCCCACAGCAAGGACACCCAACGCTCGGCGCCGGCCATGCTGCTGGGACCGAGTTCGGCCGTGTTTTTTCGGCGAAGCCGACACGGTTGTGCGCTCGGACCGACCATCTCTGCGGGTGTCTTCGCGCAGTGCAGCCGCGCGCAGGTCGGCAATGACACGCTCGGGATCCACTGGCTCGCGCGAAATCGGATGCTCGATCGGATCGTCAAGAACGGGCGTCGCCTCGCCAAGACAATCGTCGCGATCGGCAAAGCCAAGCTCAGCCAGCACCTCGTCCATGTGCAGAATGTGCGCGAGCTGACGTAGGCACGCGCGGTCAGCCTGCTCACCGGTGAGCCCTTGACTCCAGCCCGGAGTTCCATCGCGCTCTCCCAACTCGTCGATGAGATCGATGATGACCGCACGCCCGGATGGAGTCACGATGATGTTGGAGGGAGTTAAATCCCCGTGAACGATTCCAGCGCTGTGCAGAGCACTGACTCCCGCGGCAATTCCTTCGATGATCTGTCGGCGTGTCGCAATGGGACGCAGGTCAGGCGAGTCAATTTCCACATCGAGGGGACGACCCGCCACATAGTCGTAGACGATTGCCCAGCGGCCGTCATCTGATCGCGCAACATCGCGCAAGGCAACTACATGTCGCGACGTGACCGAGGCCCACGTCTTCCATCGCTCGAGGCACCGCTCCCCATCTCCGGCAGCGCGCAGCGACAGCAGAGCGTCACCCGCATCCGTGCGCGTACGCCACACGGGGCCCGTTGCCCCGATATGGAAGACTTGGCCAACGTCGTAACCGCCAATGTTCATACCGACATTGTCTAAAGCCACGCAATGTGATGCAACTCATTTTACAAAGTGCCTGATCGGACGGGTGGACTTTTGACCATCAATTGCACGTACAATAATAAGGCTATGAGTGAATCGAATCCCCCCGGCAAGAGGCGCTTCTACCACAACGTCCTCGACGCGTACCGACTGACCAAACGCACCTACCCGGCACTTCCGTGGATGCTCCTCGGAACAGCCGCTGCGGTGATCGCCGTCTTCATGCTGGTCGCCTGGCTGACCAACATGTCGTTTATTGGCTGGCTTGTCGTCGGCATCATGGGCTCGTTCACCGCAGCCCTTCTGCTGCTGAGCATTCTCACACGCCGTGCACTGTACGCGCAGGTTGAGGATACGGCTGGCGCAGTGAAGGTCGCGCTGTCCCAGATTCAGCGCGGCTGGGTGATTCCCGAACAGCCCGTGGCATTCACCCGCGAGCAGGACCTCGTCTGGCGCATCGTTGGCCGCGCTGGCGTTGTTCTGATTTCCGAGGGCCCGGCGTCCCGCGTCCGCCCCCTCCTTCAGGCCGAGACCAAGCGCGTCACCAAGGTCATGCGCAACGTTCCTGTTCACCAGATCCAGGTGGGTCACGATGACGGGCAGATCGCCCTGAAGGATCTGCAGCGCGAGCTGCGCAAGTTGAAGAACGTGCTGACCCCCGAGGAAGTTCCCCAGGTGTCTGCGCGCATCAACGCTCTCCGCTCGGGCGAACCCCCTATCCCGAAGGGCATTGACCCCCTACGCGCCAAGCCGTCGCGCCGTGCACTTCGCGGCAACTGAGCTTTTTCAAGTGGGCAAGCACTATGTGCTTGCCCACTTGTGTATCCACGATCCGAGACCCATTCGACATGCATAGTATGCACGTGGTTGCATATTCATTACGCAATACCGCTCGAATCACGGATACCGAGGAACATAATCATGCACACCAAGAAGATTCTCGCCATGCTCACCCTGGCCGGCACCACGGCTGCCATGGCCGCATGCGCAGACCCGACGACGAGCACGAGCACCGCAGATGCGACGACGGGGGCAACCGCGTCGACCACCTCGCACTACGACGTCTCATCGATCCCAACCGTCGATGAAATTGCAGCACTTGTTCCCGACGAGATCAAGAAGCGGGGCACCCTGCGCAACGGAGCCTCTACCGGATATGCGCCCGCAGAATACATGGACACCGATGGGCAGACCCCCATCGGCTACGACATTGACATCAACAAGGCGCTCGCCAAGGTCATGGGGCTGAATGCTGGAGAAACAAAGCACTCCGAATTTCCCACGATCATTCCCGCACTGGGCACGAAGTTCGACGTGGGCATCTCCTCGTTCACCATCACCTCCGAACGCGAGCAGCAGGTCAACATGGTGTCCTACCTGAACGTTGGATCCGCATGGGGCGTCGCCGCTGGCAATCCGAAGAATTTCAACCCGTCCGATCCGTGTGGTGCGACCATTGCGGTTCAGACCGGTACGGCTCAGGAAGAATACGCGGCCACGCTCTCCGACGAATGTGTCGCAGCCGGCAAGAGCAAGATCACGGTCATGCCTCACGAGCTGCAGACAGATATTGCCACCAAGCTGATCGGTGGACAGTACGACGCAACTCTCGCGGACTCGACGGTCATTGGCTACACGAGTGCACAGTCCGCCGGCAAGATTGAGCAGCTTGGCGACACCTTCGAGTCGGCCCCGCAGGGCGTGGCAGTCGCAAAGGATGACGCACAGCTGACCGAAGCAGTCCAAAAGGCCATGCAGTACCTCATGGACAACGGGTACCTGAACGATATTTTGGCCTCCTATGGCGCCGAGAATGCCGCACTGACGACCGCCGCTCTCAATCCAAGCGTTGAGTAATTCGTGACACACTACGCATAATATGCATGAACATGCATATGGGTGCATAATAGTTGCATTCACGGGCTGACGCCCACTCCCATCGGAAGGCACATCATGACAATCTCGAAGGCACACGCCCTCATCGCCCTCGCAGCCGCAGCTGCTCTCCCCCTCGCCGCCTGCGCGGACCCGACGTCGACCAACTCGTCAACCAGCGGAACGGACACCTCCACAGCCGCAGCAACCACGACCTCGTACGACGTGTCGAAGATCCCGACCGTTGACGAAATCGCGGCCCTGGTTCCCGACGAGGTCAAGGAGCGTGGCACGCTGCGTAACGGTGCCTCCGCCGACTACGCACCCGCGGAGTTCCTCGGCGACGATTCGCAGACCGCTCAGGGGTATGACGTCGACATCAACAAGGCGCTCGCCAAGGTCATGGGCCTCAAGGATGGCACGACCAACCACGCGGAGTTCCCCACGATCATTCCCGCCCTGGGAACCAAGTTCGACGTGGGTATCTCCTCCTTCACGATCACCTCCGAGCGCGAGGAGCAGGCAAACCTGGTCTCCTACGTTCAGGTGGGCTCCGCCTACGGCGTCGCCGCGGGCAACCCGAAGAACTTCGATCCCGCGGACCCGTGCGGAAAGACCATCGGCGTACAGACCGGCACCGCGCAGGAAGACTACGCGAACGAGCTGTCGGAGAAGTGCGTCGCCGACGGCAAGGACAAGATCACGATCATGCCGCACGACCTGCAGACTGACATCACCACGAAGGTTATCGGCGGCCAGTACGACGCTACCTTCGCAGACTCCACAGTGATCGGCTACACCACCAACCTGTCCGGCGGCAAGATCGAGCAGGTCGGCGACGTCGTCGAGTCCGCCCCCCAGGGCGTGGCCATCAACAAGAACGACGAGCAGCTGACGCAGGCCGTCCAGAAGGCTATGCAGTACCTGATGGACAACGGCTACCTGAAGGACATTCTGGCGACGTATGGCGCTCAAGACGCCGCGCTGACCACCGCCGAGCTGAACCCGGCGACGAACGACTGAGGATCTCATGGCAACCATCAAAGACGGCGTTAAGCTGATCGAGGCGAAACCGGTCCCCCACCCGGAGAGGTGGGCGAGCGCAATTGTCGTGGCGATCCTTGCGGCAATGGCGGCCCACGCGCTGGTGACGAATGCAAACTTCCAGTGGCAGGTCGTGTTCCAGTGGCTGTTCTCGCGTTCGATCATGCAGGGCGTGCTCTTTACGATCATCCTAACGATCCTCGCGATGTTGGTGGGCACCGCGCTCGCCATCACGATGGCTATCATGCGTCAGTCGGTCAATCCGGTCCTGCGCTGGGTAGCGATGGCCTACATCTGGTTCTTCCGCGGAACCCCTGTCTACACGCAGCTAATTTTCTGGTCGCTGCTCCCCACTCTGTACCCGAAGCTCTCCATCGGCGTGCCTTTCCTCGGCTCGCTGACGGGCCACGAGCTGACGTTTGATACGGCCACGTACTTCACGCCGTTTTGGATGGCGTTCATTGGCTTGGGATTGAACGAGGGCGCGTACCTTGCGGAGATCATGCGTGCGGGCCTGCTGAGCGTCTCGAAGGGCCAGTGGGAGGCGGCCACCGCGCTTGGAATGCCGCGCGGAACGATCTTTCGTCGCATCATCCTGCCCCAGGCGATGCGCGTGATCGTGCCGCCGATCGGCAACGAGACGATTTCGATGCTCAAGACGACGTCCCTGGTCTCGGCGATTCCTTTCACTCTCGAACTCACGTTCATCGCGCGTCAGCGCGGCCAGGCGACGTTCGCTCCCGTGCCGCTCCTAATTGCAGCTGCGATTTGGTACCTCGTCATCACGAGCCTCCTGATGTGGATTCAGTCCTTCATCGAGAAGTACTACGGCAAGGGCTTCGAGCGCCGCGACAACGCCGGTGCCCACTCCCCCACGGCATCGTCGAGTTCCGATACCGATGACGAGGCCACGGCCACCAAGCTTAAGTTTTTGGATGTGACGCCATGACGACTACGACGCCCATGGTCTCCGTTCGCGGAGTCCACAAGTTCTTCGGTGACCTGCATGTCCTGCGGGGTATCGATCTGAATATCGCTTCAGGCGAGGTCTGCGTCATCCTCGGCCCCTCGGGCTCGGGCAAGTCGACGCTTCTGCGATGCCTGAACATGCTCGAGGACATTAGCGCAGGCCGCGTCTATGTGGACGGCTATCTGCTCGGCTACTTTGAGGACAAGAACGGCGTGCTACACGAGCGCCCCGATAAGCAGATCGCTGCTCAGCGTTCTCGTATCGGTATGGTGTTCCAGCGCTTCAACCTCTTTCCCCATAAGACCGCGCTGGAAAACGTGATGGAGGCACCCATTCAGGTGCTGAAGCGTTCGAAGAGCGAGGCGCGCGCGCAGGCTCTCGAGCTGCTTGACCGAGTGGGACTGGCTGATCGCGCGGACCACTACCCCGCCGAGCTGTCCGGTGGTCAGCAGCAGCGCGTGGCTATCGCCCGTGCGCTCGCCATGGATCCGGAGATCATGCTCTTCGACGAACCGACGTCCGCGCTTGATCCTGAGCTTGTCGGTGAGGTGCTCCAGGTTATGCAGGACCTGGCAGCGTCGGGCATGACGATGGCGGTTGTCACCCACGAGATCGGGTTTGCTCGCGAGGTCGCCGATCAGGTTGTCTTTATGGATGGTGGCGTCATCGTCGAGGCCGGAGCTCCCTCCGACGTCATCGATAACCCGAAGTCCGAACGAACCAAGGAGTTCTTCTCCAAGGTTCTGTGAGGTCCTTACGACGAGGCCGGGGCTGGTGTGTTCCAGTCCCGGCCTTTGTCGTACCTGCCGTGAAGCGGCCGAGGCGGCGTCGTCAGGTGAGGGTAACGAGATCCAGGTAGCTGTCGTCCCACAGGTCCTCATCGGCGTCAGGCAACAGTAGGACGCGCTCGGGGTTGAGCGCCGTGACTGCGCCGGGATCGTGTGTCACGAGGACGACGGCGCCCTCGTAGTCGCGGAGGGCCGCGAGGATCTCTTCGCGCGAGGCGGGGTCGAGGTTGTTGGTCGGTTCGTCGAGGAGGAGGACGTTTGCTCCCGAGACGACGAGTGTCGCTAAAGCGAGTCGGGTCTTCTCGCCGCCGGAGAGAACGGACACGGGCTTCTCGACGTCGTCGCCTTGGAAGAGGAATTGGCCGAGAATATTGCGCACGTGCGTGTCGTCGAGGGTGGGAGCAGCCTCAGCCATGTTTTCGCGAATCGTACGGGTCTCGTCGAGCGTCTCATGCTCCCGGGCGTAGTAGCCGAGCTTGAGGCCGTGCCCGGGTACGACGCGACCGGAGTCCGGCTCCTCGATGCCGGACAGGAGCCGCAGGAGGGTCGTCTTACCGGCGCCATTAAGGCCGAGGACGACGACTTTGGAGCCGCGGTCAATCGCGAGGTCTACTCCAGTGAACACCTCAAGGGAGCCGTAGGACTTCGACAGCCCTTCAGCGGTGAGGGGGACGCGACCCGACGGCGCTGGGTCGGGGAAGCGCAGGCGCGCGACCTTTTCCTGGACGATCTGCGAACCCGCTTGGGCGAAAAGCTCTTCGGCTCGGCGCAGCATTTGCTGTGCGGCGACGGCCTTCGTGGCCTTCGCACGCATCTTCTCGCCCTGAGCCTTGAGGTGTTCGGCCTTCTTCAACGCGTTCGCGCGCTCCTTCCGGCGACGCCGCTCGTCCTCCTCGCGCTGCTTGAGGTAGGCCGACCAGCCGAGGTGATAGATGTCGATCTGCGCGCGGTTCGCATCGAGATAGAAGACCTGGTTGACGGTGTCGCCCAGCAGCTTGACGTCGTGCGAAATGATCATGACGCCGCCGGGGAAGGTCTTGATCCAGTCGCGGAGCCAGACGATCGAATCGTGGTCCAGGTGGTTCGTCGGTTCGTCCAGAAGCAGCACATCCGCGTCAGAGAACAGGACGCGAGCGAGTTCGACCCTGCGTCGCTGACCACCGGAGAGGGTGTCGAGGGTCTGATCGAGGACCCGGTCTTCAAGCCCCAGCGAGTGCGCGATCTGGGCCGCCTCGGCGTTGGCTGCCCAGCCACCGGAGTTCGTAAACTGCTGGTCGAGCTTCACGTAACGTTCCATGGCGCGCTGCTGACGAGCGCCCTCGGTCGTCGACATCTCATGTTCGGCCTTGCGAATGCGCGCGATGATCGAATCAATGCCGCGCACGGAAATAATGCGATCCCGGGCCTTCATCTGAGGGTCACCCACGTGCGTATCCTGAGCGAGATAGCCGACGGTGCCGTTGGAGGTGATCGTTCCCGTATGCTCGGCGGCGCCTCCGCGATCAGCCTCGCCTGCGAGGAGGCGCATCGTCGTGGTCTTACCGGCGCCGTTACGGCCGACGAGGCCGATACACATGCCTTTATCGATACGGAAGCTCGCGTGGTTGACGAGCTCGCGGGGGCCGATGCGCAACGAGAAATCCTGGACGTTAATCACGCTCCAAGAGTAGAGGGATGGGTGCGTGTGGGCGAATCAACCCGCCTGCAAGGCGGCTCTGTTGCGCACGATGACGCAGGAAGCAGGCACAATGGGTGGTGCATATAACCATCCCGCACACACTTTTGTAAGGATTCGTGCCCATGTCAGATAGCCCGATCCCGTCTGGATCGGCGCGCCCAACGCGCGCCCTCGACATCATCTCCGTCGCCTTCGTGGCGCTGCTGCTCATATCCAATATCGCTGCGACCAAGGCGTTTATGCTGGGCACGTCCACGCACTATCTCATTTTTGACGGAGGTGCGGTCCTCTTCCCGCTGACGTACATCATCGGCGATGTGCTCTCGGAAGTGTACGGTTTTGCCCGCGCCAGGCGCGTCATCATCATGGGCTTTGTGGCCTCGTTCCTGGCCTCGCTCACCTTCTTCATCGTCCAGTACCTGCCGCCGGCCCCCGACTACGAGAACCAGGAGGCTTTCGCGGCGGTTCTCGGTGTCGTGTGGCGCGCGGTTGTGGCTTCTCTCGCCGGTTACCTGGCTGGCCAGCTCCTTAACTCCTACGTGCTTGTGTGGATCCGTCGTCGGTGGGGAACGAAGCACCTGTGGGCCCGCCTCATCGGCTCGACGGTCGTCGGCGAGGCCGCGGATACCATCCTCTTCTGCACGATCCTGTTCTACGGCGAGATGACGCTGGGCAACTTCATCAACTACACGGTCACCGGGTACTTCTACAAGGTCCTCCTGGAGGTCATTCTTCTTCCCGTCACTTATCCGGTGATCGGCGCCATCCGTCGTACCGAAGGGCTGAAGAAGGACGAGGTCTTCGACCGATGAACGAGAACTGGCTCGCCGCCCCCGATCCCGACCAGCTCACGCCCTTCGCGGCCCCGGCCTCGTCCGGTGGACACTCCCCCGACCGCGGATTCACGCTCGGCCACCGCCTGGACTCCCACGGAGGCCTCGGACGCACCGGCGTCATCCACACCGCGCACGGGACGATCGCGACCCCCGCGTTCATCCCCGTCGGCACCAAGGCAAACGTCAAGGCACTGACCCCCGAGATGGTACGTGGTCTGGGTGCCCAGGCAGTGCTGGCTAATGCCTATCACCTCTATCTCCAGCCCGGCTCCGATATCGTTGACGAGGCGGGCGGTTTCGGCCAGTTCATGAACTGGTCGGGCCCCACGTACACCGATTCTGGCGGTTTCCAGGTGTTGTCGCTGGGCGCAGGCTTCAAGAAGGTGCTGTCCCAGGAGTTCTCCGGGAAGGCAGACCCAACCGACCCCGCCGTTCAGATGCAGGCCATCAAGGCCTCGAACGCAGTCGTGGGCGACGACGGCGTGATCTTCTCCAGCCATATCGATGGGTCGAAGCATCGCTTCAACCCCGAGGTGTCGATGGGAATCCAGCACCAGCTCGGTAGCGACATCATGTTTGCGTTTGACGAGCTCACAAGCCTCCTTCACCCGCGCTCCTACCAGGAGGAATCGCTCGAGCGCACGCACGCATGGGCTGCCCGCTGCCTCGCCGAGCATAAGCGCCTCACCGAGGAACGCTCCCAGAAGCCGTATCAGCAGCTCTGGGGCGTCATTCAGGGTGCTCAGTGGGAGGATCTGCGTCGTCACGCGGCTCGCACAATGGCAGGCATGGAGGTCGATGGCCAGCGATTCGACGGATTCGGCGTAGGAGGAGCCCTCGAGAAGGAAAACCTCGGCACGATTGTGTCGTGGGTGTGCGAGGAGCTCGGCGAAGATCGTCCTCGCCATCTCCTGGGGATCTCCGAACCCGAGGATCTTTTTGCGGGGGTCGCAGCGGGCGCGGACACCTTCGATTGCGTGAATCCTTCACGCGTCGCACGCAACGCCGCGATCTACACCCCCGATGGTCGATTCAACATCACAAACGCACGCTTCAAGAGGGATTTCACCCCGCTCGTCGAGGGCTGCGGCTGCTACACCTGCACCCACTACACCCGCGCGTACATTCATCATCTGTTCAAGGCGAAGGAGATCCTGTCGGCGACGCTCGCGACCATTCACAACGAGTGGTTTACACTGCGTCTCGTCGATGGAATCCGCGCATCGATCATCGACGGGTGCTTTGACGAGTTCCGTTCCGACATGCTTGGCCGTTACGAGGCCGGGCGCCGCCGCTGAAGTTGTGGAGTAACCATGAGTTTCAATGACAACATCCGTTTGGATCCCTCGCGCGTTGGCACGTCCGGCGCAGGGCGAAAGATCGCAGGTGCGGGTGGTGGCTCGCTGCTCGGTGTTCTCTTGATCCTCGGGTTCTCCTATTTCACCGGCATTGATCTGACGAGCCTACTGTCGACATCCCCCGACACGTCATCGACCTCGTCGTCAGCGGTCGATACGTCCACCTGCCAGACGGGCCAGGACGCCAACACTCGCGTCGAGTGCCGTATGGTCGCCACTGCGCAGTCCCTCGACGCGGTGTGGAAGACCCAGCTGTCCGCCCAGGATGCAGGCGTCGCATATCAGCTGCCCGATTTCCAGATCTTCACGAACTCCGTCTCCACCGCGTGCGGTAACGCGACAAGCGCGGTGGGCCCGTTCTACTGCCCGGGAGATTCGACGGTGTACCTCGACCTCGGGTTCTTTGACGACATGGTCTCCAAGTACGGTGCCTCCGATTCCGTGCTCGCACAGGAGTACGTCGTGGCCCACGAGTGGGGACACCACATCCAGAACATCCAGGGTGTCTTTCGTGCGCACGACACCCGCGAGACCGGCGAACAGGGCGCCGGCGTGCGCAGCGAGCTCCAGGCCGACTGCTACGCGGGCGTGTGGATGCACTGGGCATCAACTACCCCCGATCCGTCGACCGGCACCCCGTTCCTGAAGACTCCGACGGCCGACCAGGTCATGGGTGCACTTCAGACCGCTCAAGCGATCGGGGACGACCGTCTCCAGGAGAAGTACCAGGGATCCTCGAACCCGGAAACCTGGACGCATGGCAGCGCGGACCAGCGTGCGACGTGGCTGCAGCGCGGACTCGATTCCGGCGATATCTCGACGTGCGACACATGGAGCGTTCCTCGGGTGTGAGCGAGCCTGCGGCTCGGTACAATTGAGTGCGCCGATTCGCAGGAGGAAGTCATGACACGCAGCATCGTCGAGCAGGCTCACGACATGTACGACGCGGTCCCCTACGAGGTGCCCGTGCCAGGTGAATCGCTCTACGGCCTGTTGGACGATGCGGCGCGCTTGTATCCCGATCGCATCGCGCTCGACTACTTCGGGGCAACGACCACGTACGCACAGGTGCGCGATCAGGTCCTACGGGCTGCTCGGGTTCTGCACGAGGCCGGAGTCGGGCCGGGTGATACGGTGGCCATCGCGCTACCGAACTGCCCGCAGGCATTTGTTGCCTTCTACGCGTGCATGCGTATTGGGGCGATCGCCGCGCAGCATAATCCACTCGCTCCGGCTTCGGAGATCGCTGGCCAGCTGGGACGCCACGGCGGCAAGGTCGCGATCGTGTGGGAAAAGTGCGTGGACGCCTATCCGCTTGACGTTCTCGACACCGTGTTCACGGTGGATATTTCGCACGGAATGCCCGCCTCGCAGCGACTGCTCCTGAGGCTTCCGGTTGCTCGGGCACGGCAGACCCGCAATCAGCTACGCGGCACGGTGCCTGCAGGCACCCGGTCGTGGGACCGCGCCACGGCCTCGTCGACGCCCATCGACCCGTCGTTCCCGCTGCCCTCCCCCGACGATCTCGCGGTGATCCTCCATACGTCCGGAACGAACGGCATCCCCAAGTCCGCTCCCCTCACCCACCGCAACATCGGGGTCAACGTCAACCAGTGCATGTTTTGGGTCTGGAAGCTGCACGAGGGCGCGGAAACGTTCTTCTCGCTCCTGCCCTACTTCCATGCCTTCGGTCTGACGTTCTTCCTGTGTGCGTCCGTGCGCAAGGCGGCCACCCAGGTCCTGCTTCCAAAGTTCGATGCGCAGATGGCCCTCGACGCGCACAAACGACGCCCGATCACCTTCTTCGTCGGTGTCCCTCCGATGTTCGAGAGGATTCTCCGACTCGCCACACAGACGAAGACAGACCTTTCGTCTATTCGTTACTCGGTCGCCGGTGCCATGCCGCTGTCAACGACGCTCGCGGGTGAATGGGAGGAAGCCACCGGTGGCATGATCGTCGAAGGCTACGGACTGTCCGAGACCGCTCCGGTTTTGACCGGCGCGCCACTGTCAGACAAGCGCCGTCACGGGGTTCTCGGCGTTCCGTTCCCTTCCACGCAGCTGCGCCTCGTCTCTCTCGACGACGATACGCTCGACGTTGAGGACGGCCAGCCTGGAGAGATTATTGTTCGCGGCCCTCAGGTCTTTAGCGGGTACCTGGACGCGCCCGAAGAGACCGCGCGCGTGTTCACGTCTGAGGGCTGGTTCAAGACCGGCGACATCGGCGTGAACAGCGACGGGTTCATCTCGATGGCCGACCGCAAAAAAGAACTGATTTTGTCCGGCGGTTTCAACGTCTACCCGTCACAGGTGGAGGCCGCGATTCGCACTCACCCGTCGGTCAGCGACGTCGCCGTCGTGGGGGTTCCCATTTCGGAGGCGACCGAAGAGGTTGTCGCTGCCATCATCATGGAGGACGGCAGCGCGCCGCTCACTCTCGAGGAGGTGCGCACCTGGGCTGAGAAGACGATTGCGCACTACGCACTCCCCCGCCAGCTCGTCATCATCGCTGAGCTTCCGCGCAACCAGATGGGAAAGATCCTGCGTCGCAAGGTCGCCCAGCTCGTGCGCGAAACGCTCGGCCGCGCGTAACACCCGTCTGCAGCGCGCGATCCTTGGTTGTACCGCGCGGACCGACGCTCAAACTACCATCGACGAGGCCATCGCCTGTGACGACACAAATCCCCCGGAAGCTCACGCTTCCGGGGGATTCACGTCGTGCGTCGATCAGACGTTAAAACCAATGGCACGCAGCTGCTCGCGGCCATCGGGGGTGATGCGATCCGGACCCCACGGCGGCATCCAGACCCAGTTGATCTGGACATCGTCGGTCACGCCAGACAGAATGGTCTGCGCCTGGCGCTCGATAACATCGGTCAGCGGGCAGGCTGCCGACGTCAGGGTCATATCGAGGCGCACCTGGTTCTCGGAACCAATGACGACACCGTAGACCAGACCGAGATCGACGATGTTGATGCCGAGCTCGGGGTCGATGACGTCCTTGAGGGCTTCCAGGACGTTCTCGGCCGCAAGCGTGCCCTGCTCGATGACGTCGGTGCCGTCAATCTGACGGGTGGGCACCTCGGAGGCCGGCGCTTCCTGCGCGGGCGCTCCGAAGCGCTGCTCGACGGGCTCAGACTGAGCCATCGGGTTACTCATGGGTGTTCCTTTACTGCTCAGCGGGCTCGCCCGCGTTGGAAATATCGATGCCGGACTTGGCCATCGCGTCGCGCAGCGCGTACCAGCCCAGGAGCGCGCACTTCACGCGATTCGCGAACTGCGACGTAGATTCGAGAGCGGCCGCGTCGCCCAGGTCGTCAAGGATCTCATCGTCGACGCCGAGGTTACGCGAATGCATCATGACCTCCATGTCCCGGTACAGGCGGCCGATTTCCTCGGCGGACTTGCCCTCGGTCAGGTCGGTCATCATGGACAGTGACGCGCGCGAGATCGAGCATCCGTCGCCGTCCCACTGCAGGGACGCGAGCCGCTGCCCGTCCAAAGTGACGCCCAGCGTGACCTCGTCGCCGCACGTGGGGTTCACCTGGTGCGACGAAGCATCCATACCGCTTGGATCCCCGGCGCCGTGCTTCTCACGGGCGTGATCGAGGATCACCTGCTGGTACAACTGCTCAAGACTTCCCATGGCAACCTTTCCAAATGATTCCGGTACTGGTGACGATTCTATCGGCCGAAGAAACTGCGTACCTTCGATAGGCCGTCGACGAGACGTTCGATTTCCTGGGCGGTGGTAGTCGGTGCAACCGACGCACGCGCGGAAGAGCGCACCTGGAAGAACGTATGGAGCGGGATCGCACAGTGGTGTCCGACGCGCACGGCCACGTCCACGGAGTCCATGAACTGGCCGACGTCGTGTGGATGCACACCGTCAACGGCGAAGGCAACAACGCCGATGCGATCGACGTCCGAGTCCGGGCCGAGGACCTGAATACCGTCGATGGACGAAATACCGTCGAGCATCATGGAGGTGAGCGCATGCTCGTGGGCCTCCACACGGTCCATGCCGAGTCTCGACAGGTAGCGCAGCGCCTCGGCCCAGGCGGCGATCTGCGCGACGGGCTGCGACCCTGCTTCGAAGCGTTCGGGCGGAGCCATGAAGGTCGATTCCTCCATGGTCACCCATTCGATCATCGATCCGCCCGTCAGGACTGGCGGCATCGCAGCCAGAAGCTCACGACGTCCCCACAGGGCGCCGGCACCCGTGGGCCCGAGCATCTTGTGGGAGGAAAATACCGCAAAGTCCACGTCGAGCGCGGATAGGTCGAGCGGCATATGCGCGCTGGACTGGCACGTGTCGAGGAGGATCAGCGCGCCGACGGCCCGGGCAGCCGCGCACACGGCCGCGACTGGGGAAACCGCACCGGTCACGTTGGACACGTGGGTGAATGCGACCAGCCGCGTATTTGGCGTGATGACGGAGAGAGTCTCCAGGTCGATACGGCCGTCGGGCGTCAGATCGAGCCACGCGAGCTCTGCGCCCGTGCGTTCACACAGCTGCTGCCACGGAACGATGTTCGCGTGATGCTCGGCGCGGGAACAGACGATCCGGTCGCCCGGACCCACGCGCAGAGCGGCAGACTCCGCGCCTCCCATCCCCTGCGAAGCGTTTCCCATGGAGAGAGCCACGAGATTGATCGCCTCGGTCGCATTCTTCGTCCATACGATCTCGTCGGGCGCAACGCCCACGAACGAGGCCAGGGTCCCCCGAGCGCTCTCGAATGCGTCGGTCGCCTCGTCACCGAGGAGGTGCGTACCCCGGTGAACCGCGCCGTTGCTACGACGGTAGAAGTCCGCCTCGGCGTCGATGACGCACGAGGGCTTCTGCGAGGTCGCAGATGCGTCGAGGTACGCGATGGGCGCGCCGCCGCGCCCGAGACGACTCAGAATCGGAAAGTCCGATCGAATCGCCTCGAGCTCGGCGGCGGTGAAATCCGTGGACACGGTGATCAGAGACCCAGGTACTTGTCGTAGCCGTTCTCTTCGAGCTCGTCGGCCAGCTCGGGACCACCCTGAGCGGCGACGTGGCCGTCGACGAAGACGTGAACGTGGCTGGGCTTGATGTAGCGCAGGATGCGGGTGTAGTGCGTGATCAGCATGACGCCGCAGCCGGTCTCGCCGTGGACGCGGTTGACGCCCTCGGACACGATGCGCAGAGCGTCAACGTCGAGGCCGGAGTCGGTCTCGTCGAGGACGGCAAAGGAGGGCTTGAGGAGCTCCATCTGCAGGATCTCCAGGCGCTTCTTCTCACCGCCGGAGAAGCCGACGTTGACGTCACGCTCGGCGAAGTCGGAGTCCATGCGCAGGTTCTCCATGGAGGTCTTCATGTCCTTGACCCACGAACGCAGGGCGGGAGCCTGGCCGTCGATCGCGGTCTTGGCGGTACGCAGGAAGTTGGAGACGGACACGCCAGCGACCTCGACGGGGTACTGCATCGCGAGGAACAGGCCTGCCTTGGCACGTTCGTCGACGCTCATTTCGGTGATGAGCTGGTCGTCGAGCCACGCCTCACCCGAGGTGATCTCGTAGTCGGGGTGACCGGCCAGGGCGTAGGCCATGGTGGACTTACCGGAGCCGTTGGGGCCCATGATGGCGTGGATTTCGCCGGAGTTGATGGTGAGGTTGACGCCCTTGAGGATTTCCTTGGGGCCCTCAGCGGTCTCGACGGAGACGTGCAGATCCTTAATACGCAGAGTCGACATATGTATTCCTTACAGCTCAGTTGTTACGGGACTTGGCCAGCTCGGCCTCGACGGTTGCCATGAGGTGGTCGACCACCTCGGGGACGCCGATCTGGTTGATCAGTTCGGCGAAGAAGCCGCGCACGACCAGGCGGCGTGCCTCGTGCTCAGGAACACCACGGCTCATCAGGTAGAACAGCTGCTCGTCGTCGAAACGACCGGTCGCAGACGCGTGTCCGGCACCTTCGATCTCACCGTTCTCGATTTCGAGGTTGGGCACGGAGTCCGCCTTGGCACCCTCGGTCAGCACCAGGTTACGGTTCAGCTCGTACGTGTCGGTGCCGTCAGCAGCCTCGCGGATGAGGCAGTCGCCGATCCACACCGAGTGCGCGTCCTTGCCCTGCAGGGCACCCTTGTAGGTGACGCGCGAGAAGCACTTCGGCTGGGAGTGGTCAACGAACACACGGTGCTCAAGATGCTGGCCGCCGTCCACGAAGTAGATTCCGAGCATGTTGAGCTCAGCGCCGGGGCCGCGGAAGTCGGTGTCGGCGCACACGCGCACGAGGTCGCCGCCGAAGCTGACGACGATGTGCGTGAGCTTGGAGTCACGGCCAAGCGCCAGGCGCTGGTTCGAGGCGTGCAGGACGGTATCGTCCCATTCCTGCAGCGACACGACGGTCAGGTTCGCGCTGTCGCCCGTCTCAACCTCGACGGTCTGGTTGAGCGCAGCCTGCGCGGAACCGGTGTGCGAGAGGATGACGGTCGCCTTGGAGAACTTGCCGGCGCGGATCAGGAGGTGCTGCGCGCGCGTGCCCTCGACATCTGCCACATTGATGCGAACCGGAGCGTCGAGCTCGGCCTCGGCCGGGATCTCGACAACGGTCGCCTGCTCGAAGCCGTTCCACGCGACGACGGCGGTACGGTCGCCGGGAGCCAGGACGGTGCCCAGGCGCTTGTCGTCGCGCGTCACGGTCTCGACGATGACGGGGGCGGGAGCATCAACCGTCACAGGCGCGTCGCCCGCGTCGTAGTTAGCGGGCTCGAAAAGTCGCTCGATGCGACGCATCGGGGTGAATCGCCAGTCCTCCTCGCGTCCGTGCGGAACGGCAATGTCGTTCAGGTTGAACGAGGTGGGACGGTCCGCGCGCGACGGGTGAGCCTTCTCGGCGTCGGCCCCGTGCGAGTGGGCCTTGTTCATGGTGTCGACAATAGTGTTGGGGGTGGTCATCAGCCGACGGATCCTTCCATCTGCAGTTCAATGAGGCGGTTGAGCTCGAGGGCGTACTCCATCGGCAGCTCCTTGGCGATCGGCTCAACGAAGCCGCGGACGATCATCGCCATGGCCTCGTTCTCGTCGAGGCCGCGGCTCATCAGGTAGAAGAGCTGGTCGGCGCTCACCTTCGTGACGGTGGCCTCGTGGCCCATCTCGACATCGTCGGTGCGCACGTCAACGTAGGGGTACGTGTCGGTTCGCGAAATCTTGTCGACGAGCAGGGCGTCGCACAGCACGTTCGACTTGGAGTGACGCGCACGGGCGTTCACCTGGACGAGGCCTCGGTAGGACGTGCGGCCACCGCCTCGGGACACAGACTTCGACACGATCGACGAAGACGTGTGGGGGGCCATGTGCACCATCTTCGCGCCGGTGTCCTGCTGCTGGCCGGGGCCGGCGAAACCGATGGACAGCGTCTCGCCACGGGCGTGCTCGCCCATGAGGAAGCAGGCCGGGTACTTCATGGTGATCGCGGCACCCATGTTGCCGTCGACCCATTCCATGGTGCCGCCTTCCTCCACCATCGCACGCTGGGTCACGAGGTTGAGAACGTTCGTCGACCAGTTCTGAATGGTCGTGTAGCGCACGCGAGCGTCCTTCTTCACGAAGATCTCGATGACGCCCGAGTGGAGGGAGTTCTCGTCGTAGATCGGGGCAGTGCAGCCCTCGACGTAGTGGACGTAAGAGCCCTCGTCGGCGATGATGAGCGTGCGCTCAAACTGACCCATCGCCGAGGTGTTGATGCGGAAGTACGCCTGCAGCGGGATCGTCACGTGAACGCCCTTGGGGACGTAGACGAAGGAACCACCGGACCAGGCGGCCGTGTTCAGCGCGGAGAACTTATTGTCACCCGCGGGCACGCACTTACCGAAATACTCCTCGAAAATCTCCGGGTACTCGCGCAGGCCGGTGTCGGTGTCAGTGAAGATGACGCCCTGCCGCTCGAGATCTTCCTGGATCTGCTGGTAGACGACCTCAGACTCGTACTGAGCGGCGACGCCGGAGACCAGACGCGACTTTTCGGCCTCGGGAATACCGAGGCGATCGTAGGTGTCGCGGATTTCCTCGGGCAGATCTTCCCAGTCGTTGACCTGACGATCCGTCGGGCGCACGTAGTACTTGAACGAATCAAAATCGACATGGGACAGGTCGGGGCCCCACGCCGGCATCGGCTTACGTTCGAACAGTTCCAGTGCCTTCAGACGGCGTTCCCGCATCCACTGCGGCTCGTCCTTCACCTCAGAGATGAAGCGAACGATTTCTTCGTTAATTCCGGTGGGGACGTCCTTCGAGTAGTCGTCGGAGTCGTGCCAACCGTATTCGTAACCGCCGATCGACTCGATGATCTCATCATCGGTCATTCGACGGTCTTCAGCGCCCGAGGCGGGTGCCTGCGTCATAGTTGTGTCAACCTCTCGTTCTTAACCAAGTGCTACTTTCGTCGCACGTTCCGCGCTCCAGGGCGAATCACGGGCATACCCACGGGAATGTGGGTGGTGCACACGTGTCCGCCGCCAGCAAGCGTGGAAAGTCGTTGGACGTGGACGTCCAGCAGCTTGCCGAAGGCAAGCGTCTCGGCGTCACACAGCTGCGGGAAATCTCCCGCGACATTTTGAATCGGGCAGTGGCCCTGACACAGCTGCACGGCGAGCGTTCCACCGCCGATGTCGCGCACAGTGGCCGCATAGCCATCCTGCGTCAGCGCATCGGCGAGCGCCTGGGCGCGCACCCGGGGATCGGAGCCCGCGTCGCGTACGATCGGGGCGTAGCGTCGCTCGATCTCGCGCGACCGCGCCGCAGCGAAAGACTCAACGGCTTCATCCCCTCCGAGCTGCCCAAGGTAGCCGAGAGCCTTGGAAGCCAGGTCGGAATATCCATCGGCAAGGTGAACGTGTGCCCGTTCGGTAGCGACATAGTGACGTGCCGGCCGCCCACGACCACGCTTCGACGGAGCGCTGGGCTCGTGCTCGGCGATCTCTTTGGAGTCCAAAAGCAGCGTGATGTGGCGGCGCACGGCGGCCGTCGTCAGCCCGAGGACCTTCGCAATAGAAGAGGCCGTCACCGGCCCCTTTTCGACGATGAGATCGAGCACCTGCTGCCGGGTAGTGGCGTCTGATTCTTCTGCCACGTGTCCTCCGCTCCGGCGCTCCATTGCTGCGCCTCTGTGTGCCTTTCTCTGGGAATAAGTGTACGCCAATTTAGATAAATAGGCGTTGCGAAAAGCCGTCTGGAGTGTTGGACGGCCCACAAGTCTTGGGACTAAGGGCCTACGGAGTAATCAGGAGCGAAGCCACGGGGCGTCCGCAGGCCGCAAACCGGCCCAACCGCGACCGCGTGCGGCATGCGCAGCGAGGACGCCGATGACCGCCGACGGGTTGTGCAAGCGTCCATCCAACACCATGGTCAGTGCATCGTCCAGGCGAACCCACGCGTACTCCATCGTCGCCTCCTCGTCCTCGCGGTCGAACGCCTCGTCGGCGTCCCGGAGCTCGCGCGCGAGGAAGACTCGCAGCGGCTCGGACGATCCGCCGGGAGAGGTGAAGTAGTCGACGAGGACATCCCAGCGTTTCGCAACCAGATCCGCTTCTTCAGCAAGCTCACGCTCCGCTGCGACGCGCGGGTCCTCACCGGGGATGTCGAGCAGCCCCGCGGGAATCTCCCACAGCGAGGCCTGCACGGGGTGCCGGTACTGACGTTCCAGGAGAATCTCCTCTGCCCCACTCTCACCGCGCATCACAACCACTGCGACGGCACCCGGGTGGCGCGTGTATTCACGAACGACGGGTTCGCGCCCCTCGACGACAATGACGTGGTCCTTCACCATGTCGACGATGCGGCCGTTCCATACGACCTGGCTCGCTACAACCTCGTGGGGGCTCGGTTGATCCGCGATGGCCTGAATCTGCTCATCCGACAGAAAATGCATGTTGTCCCTTATTCCTTCTCGTCCGAACGCGAAGAATAACGCCCAACATGACGCTTCAACGCAGCCTGGATCAGCCCAGCGAACAGCGGGTGCGGGCGCGTCGGACGGCTCTTAAACTCCGGATGCGCCTGCGTTGCAACATAGTAGGGATGCTGCTTCGAATCAAGCTCCACAAACTCCACAAGTGTGCCGTCCGGAGAGGTTCCAGACACCTTCAAGCCAGCCTGTTCGAGACGTTCGAGGTAGGCATTGTTGACCTCATAACGATGGCGGTGCCGCTCGCTAACCTCGGTCGTCCCATAGGTTGTGGCGACGATCGAATTCGGGGCGAGCTTCGCCGGGTATGCACCGAGCCGCATCGTACCGCCCATATCACCACCTTCGTCGACGAATTCATGCTGGTCAGCCATCGTATGAATGACGGGCTCGGTCGTGTCAGGATCCATTTCCGTCGACGAGGCTCCCGGGATACCCGCAAGATGACGGGCAGCCTCAATCACCATGCACTGCAGACCCAGGCACAGGCCCAGCGTCGGGACACGATGCTCGCGCGCCCAGCGCAGCGCACCAAGCTTTCCCTCGATGCCCCGAATGCCGAAGCCTCCGGGAACAACGATCGCATCAACGCCAGCGAGCTCGCGGGCAGCACCTTCGGGAGTTTCGCATGTATCCGACGCAACCCAGCGGATATCGACCCGCGCATTATTCGCGAAGCCGCCGTGCTTGATTGCTTCAGATACCGACAGATAGGCGTCGTGCAGGTCGATGTACTTGCCAACGAGAGCAACCTCAAGGCGGTGCTTTGGGGAATGCACGCGCTCCAGCAGTTCCTTCCATTCCTTCCAGTCAACGTCACGGAAGGACAATCCGAGCCGCTGGACGAGGTAGGCATCGAGCCCCTCTCGATGCAGCGTCAGCGGCACGTTGTAGATGGAGGGGACATCGGCGCACTCGATGACGGCGTCACGGTCCACATCGCACATGAGCGCTACCTTCGACTTGATGCCTTCCGGCAGCGGGCGATCGGTGCGAAGCACCAACGCATCCGGTGCGATGCCAATCGAGCGCAGTGCACTGACGGAGTGCTGCGTCGGCTTCGTCTTCAGCTCACCTGCTGCGGGCAGGAAAGGAATCAGCGACACGTGCACAAAAGCCACGTTTGAGCGCCCGAGGTCGTGGCGCACCTGGCGCGCAGCCTCGAGGAATGGCTGCGATTCGATATCGCCCACGGTGCCGCCAATTTCGGTGATGATCACGTCGGGGTGATTCCCGTTCTCATCGGGCTGCGCCTGGCGACGCATCACGTTCTTAATCTCGTCGGTGATATGCGGAATAACCTGAACGGTATCGCCGAGATACTCGCCGCGGCGTTCCTTAGCGATGACCGTGGAGTACACCTGGCCCGTCGTCGCATTTGCAGCACCCGACAGATTCACATCCAGGAAGCGTTCGTAGTGGCCGATATCCAGATCGGTTTCTGCGCCGTCCTCAGTCACGAAGACCTCGCCGTGCTGGAACGGATTCATCGTGCCGGGATCGACATTGATGTAGGGATCGAGCTTCTGCATGACCACATGCAGCCCCCGGGAACGAAGCAACCTACCCAAGCTAGAGGCGGTCAGGCCCTTGCCCAACGAGGACACAACGCCGCCCGTGACGAAAATGTGCTTGGTCATGGAATTGTCTGCGCGCTCCGTGCGCATTGAAGTACTCACCATGGAACTTCAGTCTAACACTCCGTCCATGAATCAGCCCCCGCGATCTTGGCAGATCAGCGGGGGCCAACAAGGCAAGTCGCGTATTGACGCGCTTTACTTGTTGCTGGGGATGACAGACTGTGCTCCGTTACCCACACCGAAAGCGCGGGCACCCGTCGCGGGCGTCGACAGCGCGAGCGCGGTATCGACGGCGGCGAGGGTCGTGCCAACCGAGTCAACCGTCGTGACGGTGACGCCACTAGCACGCACCTGAGAGATCATCGCGTCACGGGTGGAGGCGTCGCCAACGAGAACGCCGTTCGTCGAACCGAGGGCCTGACCGAGGCCAACCCATGCATCCGGGCTCTGAGTCGCCGCAGCGGGCGTCGCGTTGGAGACGGCCGTGGCCTGCGCGCGCGGGCCGACGGCGACGATCGCCGTGGCGCCTCCATTCGCATCCTCGTCGACGGTCATGATCGGCGTGGATTCGTCGGTGAGAATCTGACGCAGCAGGTCGGTCTCAGCTCCGGTGGTGGTGAGCACCTGGACGATCGAATATCCGACGACCCCATCGGCACTAGCAGTCTTGGCCGCCCCCGAAGCGAGATGCGACGCGAGGGTCGTTGACAGTGTCGTGCGGTACTGGCTCATCGAGGTGGACTGCCAGTTGTCGGTCAGCGTCACTCGCCCGATGACGCTCGCTCCAGCATCGGTCAGCGTCGAACGAATCGCAGTCACGTCATCGTCAGATGCGCCGGGCAGAACGACGAGAGCAACCTTGGCGGAGCTGAGCGAACCGGTCAGCGTCGACGAGGCGAGCGCCTTGAGGCCTGCAGCCTCCGCGTCGGCTCGAGCGCTGAGCAGCGGGTCCGCTGTCGAGGTGCTCGCCGACGAGCTGACGCCGGCCTGGATACGGCTCTGCAGCGGGCCGGCCCCCAGAACGACGCCGACGGCCAGAGCAATGAAGATCCCGATGATCGAGACAACGTGGTAGCGGAAGTTAATCATTGGGCTCCTCCTGCGGAGTGCATCAGCGAGACGAAGAATGAAGTAACAGGGTGCAGCAGGTCGTTGCCCCACGGGGTGGACCACAGGGCGACACCCATCAGGGCCACCGCGACAACGGCCAGTAGGACAAGCGTCCAACCGCGCGGACGCGGGCGGAAGGTCGCCGCAACCGCCTGCGCACCGATAAGGCGCGAGCCGACCGCGAGGCGTGAGAAGAATGCGGGGGCAACCAAGGCTCGTCCGGCGTCCACCAGCTCCGCCTCCCCGTAGGACACGCCGACTGTGACGACAGCGGGTGCCGTCGAATGTGCGGCGACGACGAGAGCCGCGTCGAGAGAGGTGCCAGCCATGGCGACGCGATCGTAAACAATGCCCATGCGGTCGAGCCGATCAGCGCCGGGGGCGAGGCCGTCTCCTCCGACGCGGACGATAAAGGAACGAGCCTTGCGGATCGCCTTTTCACTCATCAGTTCAGCGTCACCGACGACGAGGTCGAGCGACAGTCGGGCCTTCAGAGCCACGTCGGCTCCGCCGTCGACGGCGATCACGAACGGGCTGACCTCGGAGCGCCAACGCGCAAGCGCACGCAGCTCAGCCTTCGCCTCGGGCGCGCCCGTCACGAGGAGAATCGGCCGCTTACTGAGGTCGGAGAGCTCGGGAACGTCGACTCCACGCAGCACCGTCGCGCCATCTTTCGCCAGATACTCCTCAATCGAAGCGTCAACGCCGGCGAAAAGCGCGGACGAGTCGGCGACGTCGACGTCCAAGTCGTCCGAGGACACAACGGATCCGGTCGCGATGACCGAGCCGTCCACGAGGACCTTCGAGCCTGTCACCGTCACTTCTTGGCCTTCGCGCAGCGACATGATGTCCTGCCCCAGGTCATCGACGAGGACGATGCCCGCCCCGAGAACAAGGCGAGGCCCCAGAGCAGCAGCGCGTCCCGTCAAAGACGGCTGCGCGTTCAGCACGGCCACGGGGCCGGCGGCGACAAGCGCCGCTGCGCTCTCGCGATCCAGGTCCGCAACGTTGATGACGGCGATCTCGCCGCGTTCTAGGCGCGTCGCCAGGTGCTTGGGACGGTCGTCAATGCGAATCCGCCCGGAGCGCGCGCTCGATTCCTTTGAAAGTGTCTCACTCATCCCTGCGATTGTGACACGGCGGAGGCCAAGACTTGCGAAGCGTGGCGGCGCGCCGCAGCTGAGTGCGGATCCCCACCCATCATGCGCGTCAGTTCAGCTTCGCGCTCATCCCCGCTGACTTCGCGCACCTTGGTGGTCCCATCATTTTTCTCGATGACGAGGTGCTGGTCGCCAAAAGCCGCGACTTGGGCCAGGTGTGTCACAACAATAACCTGCCGCGTTTGGGCAAGCTTCTTCAGGCGCGCCCCAACCTCGGTCGCGGTCTGCCCGCCGATTCCCGCGTCGATTTCGTCAAAAATAAAGGTCGACGAGGCCTCGGTACGTCCCAGCATCAACTCCAGCGCCAGCATGACACGGGACAGCTCGCCGCCCGAGGCTCCCTGACTGAGGGGACGAGCAGGTGCATGCGGATGCGGTTGCAGCCGGAAGACGACGGTCTCGCATCCATTGGAGGTCGGCTTCGTCGGCTCACAGTCGATGTGCAGCGTCGCGTCGGGCATTGACAGGGCGTGCAGCTCCTCGTTCACGCCCTCCGCGAGCTGTGCCGCAAGACGCACGCGCGCCTGGCTCACGCGGCGCCCGCACTCCAGCACGCGCTCCTGAGCGGCTACCAGTTCACGTTCGACCGTCACAGGATCAGACCCGGGCGACGAGAGCTCTTCGACGCGCGAGCGAGCCTCGTCAGCCCACGCGAGGAGAGCCTCGATATCAGCTGCACGCCCGCGCAGAACATCCTTGATAGCTGCGCGTCGCGCGTGAATCTGCGAAAGCCTCTCCGGATCCGCGTCAAGGCGCGACAGGTACGCTGAGACGTCATCAGCAAGTGCCTCCAGTTCGAGCACCTGGTTGCGTGCGCGTCCGACAAACTCGGCCACAGCCTCGTCGAATCGGGCCGCGTCGTCGAGCTGCGCGTATGCGTGGCGCGCCGCCTCGACCGCCCCGGTAAAGTCACCCCGGTCGTCGCCCTTGAGATAGCCCAGAGACACGCCAACCAGCGCACGCAGATCCTCGACGTTCGTCAGGCGCGCCGCCTCGCGAACGAGGTCTTCCTCCTCGCCGATCGTAGGATCGAGCTCTTCGATCTGCTCGATGGCGGCTCTCAGATCCTCCAGCTCCTCGGCGCGCTCGCTTGCATCGCCACGCAGCGAATCCAGGCGATGCTTGACGTCGACGGCGTTACGGAAAGCAGCGCGGTACTCCTCGAGCGCAGCCGCGTGCTCCTCTCCGCCAAACTGATCAAGTGCACGGCGCTGGGCGGCTTCTCCCGTCAGACGGACCTGGTCGGCCTGACCGTGGATCGTCACCATCGACCCGACGATATCCGTCAAGACCGAGGCCGGCACGGGACGTGACCCGAGGTGAGCGCGGGAGCGCCCGGCGGCGCGCACCGAACGACCGACAATCAGCTCGCCTCCCTCGACGAGGCCGCCGCTCTCCTCAACGCGTGCTGCAACCTCCTCGTTCACCGAGAAAATGCCATCGACAGACAGACGATCCGCGCCCGAGCGCACGAGCGCCGCATCCGCGCGGGCACCGAGCAGCAGCTGCAAGCTTGACAGCACCATCGTCTTACCCGCGCCGGTCTCGCCTGTGACGACGATAAGGCCATCACCGAAGTCGACGTGAGCGGACTCGATGACGCCGAGATGCGAAATGTCGAGCGACTCGATCACCGGGGACCATCCCTCCACCCGCGCACGGGAAGATTGAACTTGCGAACGAGACGCGCAGAAAACGGCGTATCGTCCACGCGCACAAGCTGAACGGGTGATGAGCCAACGCGCGCACGGACCACTGCTCCAGCGGGGACAGTCATACGTCGCAGGCCGTCGCACCACATCTCCGGAGGCGTCCACATATCGTCAAGAACAACGATCTCGACACACGCGGAAGGACCGACGACGAGCGGCCGCGTGAAAAGCCCGTGAGCGGCCAGAGGGGCGACGACAATCGCTTCAGTATCGGGCCACACGACGGGTCCGCCCGCAGAGAACGAGTAGGCGGTCGAGCCGGTCGGCGTGGACAGGATCATGCCGTCCGCCCCGTACGTCGACACTTCCTGCCCGTCCACAACGAGCGCAAAATGAACGGGATGCGCGACATCGGTGTGCATGACGACAGCCTCGTTGAGGGCCCAGTCGTCGGCCTTCGATCCGTCTGGACGTTCCATCGTCACGTCCAGCGTCATACGACGCTCGACGGTGAAGTCACCGTCCGCGATCTTGCGGGCAAGGTCTCCAGTCCCCCTGTCACCCAGTTCCGTCAAGAACCCCATGTGGCCAGCGTTGATACCGAGAAGGGGGACGTTCAGTGCACGCGCACTCGACGCGGCAACGAGGAACGTCCCGTCGCCGCCGATTGACAGCACCATGTCGATATCGCCACCCGAGGCATCGTCCACGACGTCGATGCCGCGTTCCTCGAGTGCCTCGGCGAGGCTCACCGCACTCGTGATCGCGTTGGGGCGATGGCGATGACGAACCATCAGAACTCGAGTCATTGGGATCCTCCGGCAGGTCCGGCCTCCACCGCACGCCGGATGTAATCGGTGAGCTGGGTCGGATCGATCGGATCCGGATAGTCGCGGCGCATATGCACGAAATACTCGACGTTTCCGCTAGGGCCAGGAAGTGGCGACGCGGCGATCGCGGCGATATCCAAGCCGAGGTCGATGGCACAGCGCGCAACCGTTTCGACAGTTTCCACATGGTGCTCAGGATTGCGCACCACTCCCCCATGGCCGAGTCGTTCTTTTCCGATCTCGAACTGAGGCTTCACCATCAGCAGGAAGTCAGCTTCGGGCGCCGCCGCGGCGACGAGCGCCGGAAGTACCAACGTCAGCGAGATGAAAGACATATCGCCGACCACAAGCTCAGGGGCCGGTGCGACGGAAGCGGGGTCGAGAGTACGCACGTTCGTCCGGTCATGTACCTCGACCCGCGGATCGCTCTGCAGCTTCCACGCGAGCTGGCCATACCCGACGTCGACGGCAACAACGGACGCTGCGCCCCGCCGTAGCAACACGTCGGTGAACCCACCCGTCGAAGCGCCAGCATCCAGAGCCCGACGCCCCTCGATCAGCGGGGCCTTGTCGCCAAGCGCATCGAGTGCTCCCGCAAGCTTGTGAGCGCCACGCGATACGTATTCCGGATCGTCCGATTCTTCGACGACGATCGCCTGCGCAGGATCCATCTGGCGAGCGGGCTTGAGCACGATCTGTCCATCGAGCTTGACGCGCCCATCCTCGATCATCTGTGCGGCAGCGGCACGGGACTTTGCAAGGCCGCGGCGTACCAGTTCGGAGTCGATTCTGCGTAACTTCATGCGCCGCTCCCCTCGTTGCCCGAAGCCGTCAATTGCGTACCGGGGCGGGCAGTGCCGCTCGGCACATCGGCAGACAGGGCCCGCCGTAGGTCGGCCTCGATTGCACGGAGCGTCTCTACTTGGAGGGACGCGCCAAGCTGATCGAAACCGACCAGGCGGGCTTCAGTCTGCTCGCGCAATGCCATCAGGCCTGCTCATCCAAATCTGCCGTACGCTCCAGGAGCTCTTCAAGCTCCTCCTCGCCGGGCAGGAACGCGGGGGTCGAAGCACCCGGTTCGGGTAGCTTGTCGGCATCCGCGGCGACATCATAGAAGTCGTCCTCGTCCGGAGCGGCAACGGGCTCGGGCTGGGAGACGATGCCAGCGGGATCCTCATTGTCGACGACCGTAATGTCGGGGCAGGTAACCGGCGAGCCGGCACCGTCCGCGTACTCCCACGCGGCAGCAGCAAGTGCGCGGTAGGAGTCGATACTGATCGTGACAGGCTCGGTCAGTTCGACGTCGTCGAGCGTGAGCACGCCGGAGCGGGTGGCCTTGGCGACCTGAGAAACACCGCAGGTCCAGGTGCCATCGCGGTGGTGCTTGGGTGCCGGGTGCGCCTCCAGCAGACCACGCATATCGATCGCCAGATAGCTGGGGCGCTGTCCGCGCGGGGCGCGGATGACGTCGCGAGCCTGGTGAACACCGGTCAGGACGTGCAGGGCGGGCACGCCAGCGGCGACAGCACCCATAATGTCGGTCTCGAGACGGTCACCAACGGCGATCGGGTTCTGCGCGCCGACGAGCTCGCTGGCGCGACGGTAGATACCCGGCTCAGGCTTGCCGCCTGCGATCGGGCGCTTGCGCGTCGCGTGCTGGATCGCGCGGACGAGAGAGCCGTTACCGAGGGCCTGGCCACGCTCGATGGGCAAGGTTGCGTCAAGGTTCGAGGCAAAGAAAGCGGCACCGCGCTCAATAGCAAAGGCGCCTTCAGACAGAAGCGCCCAGTCGACCTTCTTGTCGAGCCCCTGAACGACCGCGACGGGTTCGTCGTCGGCACTGTCCACGAGGACGAAGCCGCGCTCCTCGAGAGCGAGACGCAGGCCGGCACCGCCGATGACAAAGACCTTCGAGCCCGCCTCGAGCTCTTCTGCCATGATCGCCGCGATGTCCATCGCAGAGGTCATGATCATGTCGGGCGTCGCCGCGAAGTCCATGGAGTTGAGCTTGTCGGCGACCTGCTGGGGGGTGCGCATCGCGTTGTTGGTGACAAAAGCCGAGGCCATGCCAGCCTCACGTGCTTCGACAACCGACGCAGCTGCGTGCTCGATCGTCTCGTCACCGGACCACGCCGTACCGTCAAGGTCGAGCAGCGCACAGTCGTATTCTTCAGCGAGCGCCGCGCCGGAGCCCCGCAGCGGAGAACGCTTACCATCCACGTCAGCGTCAGCGTACAGAGCGATATCGACGATCTCCGTGTCCTCGACTTCAGCGGGCATCGAGGCAATGACCTCTGCTGCTTCGTCTTCGCGGCCAAGGTCGAGCAGACGCTGCGCCTTGACTTCCATCAGGCGGCGACGCAATTCGTCGTCGGCCGCAGCCGGCAGCGCTGCGAGTGCATCGTCGACGATCACAAGGCCGACCTCGGCCTGACCGAGATCCGCGCGAGCGCCAGAGGAGACGAGCACGAGCTCGACCTGCTCTGCGAGGTCAAGGGTCGAGGGATCGGTGGCGTCGAT